>Ga0256826_1000139_pt1 | contig 37855 bp, 35 predicted proteins | sample CV79metaG_FD_185975 | JGI IMG/M metagenome (GOLD analysis project Ga0256826, IMG submission 185975) | Hydrothermal vent microbial communities from East Pacific Rise, Pacific Ocean - CV79 | ecosystem: Environmental > Aquatic > Marine > Hydrothermal vents | place: Pacific Ocean: East Pacific Rise...
CTTCTAGAAGGAACTGCTCAGATTATCCGAGCAGAGTAGATTTTATAATCTTATTTTTATAATCTTATGTGGAGATGCTTTAAAAACTTCTTTAAAGGCATTTGCACGAATCTCTTTCATCTTTCCTGTTGCTAGTGGCAAGAGGAAGTAAGCCGTCTCAATAGCCTCATCTGGATCATAGTTATTATCATGTAAGAAAACAACTTGTTTATCTAGTTGCGTTGCTTTTTTAGCTAAGGCACGAGCATAAGTTATAATGGCTTTATGATGTCTGTCATACTTATGTCCCATTCCTAAAAATACAAACTTTCCACTTAAACGGATGTTTGGTACATCTATATAGTTTAGTTCTCTATCATAACGAGTAAATTGAGTAGACGTAAGTTTATCTAAGTCAGAATCAAACTCTTCTATAATAGGAGTAGGTGCTATGTTTGAACGGTTATAACTAAAGAGGTATTTAATCTCGACAAGTTTACCAGGGTAAATATTTTTAAGTCCTGCGTTTATAACATAACTCATAGGGTCTTCGTTGAGAGCTACAAACTCATCATACTGATCAAAACCATCTTCTTTTAAGAAGGGACTCATTTTATAACCTACGGGAGTAAGCTCTGGGTTGTAAAGTATTACTGTACCACAGACAGTTTTACGTTTCTTTTTAAGCATTGTCTCTACATCTTGAGCTGTGATAATGTCGTCTTCACCATCATTTAAGTAGATATAGTGACCATTGATGTAGTCCATATCAAAGTTTGTTGTAAACTTTCCAAATATTTGCATTGTTTTTCCTATAATTATTGATGGAAGTATACTATAATTTGTCTCATGATATATATAGCATTTTTACTTTTTACTTTTTTTATTTTAGCACTAGCTTTTTACCAGTGGCAATTCTACATGGTTTTCACTCCCACTTACCATAGAGAGGGTAAACTGTGTGATTTATGTTCTCTCTTAAGTATGAAAACAGATGATGGTATAGAGCTTGAAGGAGCTATATATGAACCACAAGATGCAAAAGAGACACTTCTTATTTTTGTAGGGCGTTCTCATGATGCAGTTGGTATAATGAATAAACTTTCAAATGCTTACCCAACTCTACGAGTCATAAGTTTTAACTACCGATCGTATGGAAAAAGTGAGGGAAAGATAAATGAGAAAAATATTTTAAGTGATGCTCTTAAAATAGCTGAGCTTGTGGAAAAAAACTATGGTTCATTTTCTCTTTTAGGATATTCCCTTGGTTCAAGTGTCGCCTCTTATCTCGCTTCAAAGCATAAAGTAAAAAGACTATTCTTAGTAGGTGCTTTTGATTCTATTGCATCACTTGCAAAGTCAAAGTTTGTAGATAGAAGTTTTTTTCCATTTATAGACCTTTCAAATGTATTTAGATACAAGTTTAGAACAGGTAAATATGTTCAATGTGTTGACTCTAAAACTTACTTATTTGTTGGACTTGATGACGAAGTGACATATATAGAAAATGCAAGAGAGTTGAGAAAACATGTGAAAAACTTAGAGTACTATAGTGAACTTCCAAACCTTTCTCATAAAGAGATACTATGGAATGCTAAAGTAATAAATAAAATAAATGAGGTTATAGATGTTTAAATTGTTTTTTAGTGAGATTTTTTTTAGGATATATTTTTTTATAACTCTAGTAGTTATAGAGTTTTTAGCAACTACAACTATTCATATAGAAGTTGTAGAATCCCTCTGGGATAAAGCAAATCACTTTAGTGCTTTTTTTGTTCTGTATATACTTCTTAGTTATGCATATATAAAACTCAGTACCATTCAAAAATCACTTCTGTTACTTGCGTTTGGTATGCAGATAGAGATAGTTCAGAGTTTTATAGATGGTAGGTTTTTCTCACTTTTAGATGTTGTCGCAGATAGTGTAGGAATACTCATAGGAGTTGTTATTTATGTGGGACTGCAAAGAGTAACTAATAAGTAATCTTTGAGAGGTACAGACCATTAGCTGGAGCAGGCTTAAGCCCTTTAGTAGCTTTACACTTAAGTCTCTCTAGTATTTCTTTCTCTTTGAGGGTGAGCAGTGCTCCAACCATAAGTCTTATTTGAGAACGAAGAAAACCATTGGCTTGAAAATGTAGAATTATATAACCCTTATGTTTGTAAGCGAAAGCTTTATAGATTTCCCTTACACTACTTTTTGTATCGCTTCCTGTTTTCATAAACTGTTCAAAGTCATGTTCCCCAATAAAAAGAGATATGTTATGTTCTATGCTTGTAAAGTTCACATCTTCTAAAAAAGTAATAAAGTCAGTTTCAAAAGGATTACTTTTCCCCTCTTTTATAATGTATCTATAGCTGCGTTTCTTCGCTGAGTATCTTGCATGAAATGCATCTTCTACAGTTTTAATGTTGGTTACTTGAATGGAGTGGGGGAGTTTATGGTTTAGAACACGCTGGAGCTTCTCTATGTCATTCCAAAAGGATGGAACATCGAGATGACATACTTGCCCTGTGGCATGGACTGCCTTATCTGTACGACCACTTGCAACAATCTTACTTGTTATGCTTATATCTTTACAAACACCCTCAAGTTTTCCAAGGATAGTATTACTTGTTTGGGTTTGCGTTTGCGAGCCAAAAAAGTGCGTTCCGTTATAGGCTAAAGTGAGCTTTAAACGCACTAGAATCTACTTACAATAGTCTTACGATAAAACAGATATGTAATCAGAAGCCAAAAAAACAAGATAGTTGGTATAGTATAGTAACCTAGTGCCCCTTGTAGTCCCATAGTCGCTCCGTAGTAAAGAACTATACCTACAAATAAGTATAGGTATATTTGAGACTTTCCATGTCTTGCATGAACAATACCAATAGTTGCCACGAGAAAGAGTGTAACAACTGGAAAAAGACTTAGTAGAAGGTCTGTAATAAGCATCTGTTTTTTATCTTTAGCTCTATCATCTGAAAGCCAAAATTCAAGAGGTTTTTTATAGTCACGCATATTTGTTTTCATAGTGTCATTTATAAGCATAGTCTCAAAATTTATCTGTGTAAATTTCTCTTTTGAGTAACTATAACCCTCTCCATCAAAGAGTTTTAGGCGAAGTACTCCTGCATCATTAAGTAGTTCTGCTTTATCTGCAGCGATGAGAATTTCTTCTTTTTTCTTTTTGTTAAATAAAAATACTTGTGAAAATGTCCCATCTGTATTTTTCTTTCCAAGATAAAGAAGCCAGTCCCCAAAACTATTTCCAAACTCACTTGCTGCAAGGTTAAACTGTGCTTCACTTTTTTTATACGAAACAAAATTCGCAGAAAGAACTGTTGCATGAGGAAAGAGTACAAGAAAATCTAGTAGTAGTACCATCATAAGGAGTAGTGCTGGTTTTAGCAGTGTTTTTATAATGTAAGAAGGTTTAATACCTAGGGAAAATAGGACTACTATTTCATTATCATTTGAGAGTTTAAATAAAGAGAGTGTAGCGGCTATAAAAAATGTAACGGGAAGAGTATAAAAAAGTATTTCAGGGAGGCGAAAGATATACAGTTTTGTCATCTCCCAAACAGTAAGTTGTATAACGGCTGTATATGTTGCAAGTTTTATAAACAAAATAACCGATGCAATAGCAAATAACGGCAAAAAAATTGATATGAACAGTGAGGAGAGGTTTGAAGTTATATATGTTCTAAGTCTATGCATAGTTTAGTAGTTCGCCTCTATATAAGCTAAAATAGGTGATTCATAGATAAACACTATAAAAGTAGCCATAGCTAAAAACGGTACAAAAGGAACTCTCTGTTCCTCTTTTGATCTATTCATCACGACAAGCATCACAGGGAGTGCAAGTAAGGCTGAGAGAAAGATAGCAACAAGAGTGAGTTTCACACCTAAAAGTGCTCCCATAGTAGCTGCAACCATTATGTCACCTTCCCCCATAGCTTCTATAAAAGGAGTTCTATCGTAGTTTTGGTTCCAAGATGTTTTTGTCTTAAGTCCTGCTCGGTAGATAGAAGATGTGAGATAGTATGAAAGTATAAAACGCAGGAGTGTAAAACCACCAGCAAAAAGTAAGGCATTTTGAAAGTTAAGTATAAGTCCTTGAGGACTCCAAGCTCCAAGGACTGCAAAAAATATTGCTAATATATTGAGTGAGTCTGGCACCATTTTGTACTTGAAATCTATCATTGAGAGAGCTAAGAGCATTAAAAAACTTAATGCTATAAAAAAAGCAGGAAGAGAGAGCCCATATTGAACAGCAATTGCTAAAAACAGAAGTCCAGAAGTGAACTCTATAAGTGGGTACTGCGCTGAGATTTTACTTTTACAAAAAGAGCACTTACCTCGTAAAAAAAGCCAAGAGAAAAGGGGAATGTTATGCCAAGGTTTTAGTTTAGAGTTACATGAGTAGCAGTAAGAACCCTCAAAAACAACACTTTCACCTTTTGGAATACGTAAAATCACTACATTTAAGAATGAACCAAAAAGAAGACCAAATATAAAAGCAAAGCTTAATTCCATTATTTAAGTCCTCCAAAACGACGTTCAACTTTTGTAAATTTTTTTATGATTTTGTCTAACTCTTTTGTAGAAAAATCTGGCCAGAGAGTATCTGTAAAAAAGAGTTCTGCATAGGCTGATTGCCAAAGCAAAAAGTTGGAGAGTCTATGATCTCCACCCGTACGAATGAGTAGGTCGACATCATGTTTACAGTCAAGCTCATTTCCTAGCATCTCTGCAGTTATATCATCTTTTGAACTCTTAAGAGAGTTTATAGCACGGAGCATCTCATCTTGTGCACCGTAGTTTAGAGCAAGGGACTGAACAAGACCATCACAATGTGCAGTCTTTTCTACAAGTGTCGCAATTATTTTTTGTAAGGGTTTTGAAAAAGCTCTTAAATCACCTATGGGTTCAAATCGTATATTATTTTTAAGATATGTTGGTAACTCTTTTTTAAAATATTTTTCAAGAAGTTTCATCAAAAACTCTACTTCAAGACGTGGACGTTTCCAGTTTTCAGTTGAAAAAGCATAGAGTGTTAAACGCTCTATGTCTTCATTCATAGAGCAGTATTCTGTAATGGTACGAACTACTTCAGAGCCTGCTTCATGCCCTTTGACTCTTTTTTTCCCTTGAGTCTCTGCCCAACGACCATTCCCATCCATGATTACTGCGATATGTTTTGCTCTATTCATTATTTACTACTCTTGTATCATTTTTGCATTTTTAAGTATTTCAAAGGCAACATTAAGTTTCTCATTACTTGGAATAAGAGTAGAACCCTCTGCCCTTATAAACTCAATTTCGTTGGTATCACTTCCAAAATTATTATTACTATTTAAAATATTGAGACAAACTGCATCTAGGTTTTTATTTTTGAGCATATTCTTGGCACTCTCTTGTGCTGTTGTCTCATCTAGTTCGGCTTTAAAACCAACTACAGAGATGCCTTTTTTATCGATGCTACTAAGAATATCTATATTTTTCTTTAAACCTAACTCCCAAGTATTACCAAGCATCTCTTTTTTGAGCTTTCCATCTTGTTTAAACGCAGGTACATAGTCACTGACAGCAGCTGCCATAAAGAGGTATGGTTTTTTCTGTATAAGGTGTATATGCTCATCTCTAACAAGCGTAGCCTTAGATAGTTTACCTTTTTTAGATATACGAATAGAGTCTACAAGATACTCATACATCTCCGCACTATCTTCTACATCAAGAGTATAAATATCAGCTGGTAGATCACTATCAAATGCAGTGCTAATGAGGTTTACATCCGCTCCACTACAGTAGAGTGCAGTAGCCATTGCTGAGGCCATCTTACCACTTGAAAAGTTTGAAATATAGCGAACATCATCTATTTTCTCAATGGTACCACCACCCGTTACTATTACTCGTCTATCTGCCCAAAACTCATCTTTAAGAAGTTCACGAGATGTTGCCCAAAATACATCGATCGGTTCAGCCATTGCCCCATCACCAACTGTTTTACAAGCAAGCTCTTTCGTCTGTGTATCTAAAATAGTATAGTTTGAGATACCAAGCATTTTAAAGTTAGCCTGTGTTATTGGATTTTCTAGCATTTTAGTGTTTGCTGATGGTGCTAAAATTTTCATGTCACTAAAGGCAAGAGCTGTTTGTAAAAGAATGTTGTCTGCAATCGCATTTGCTAATTTTGCTATAGTATTTGCAGTAGCTGGGGCGATTACAAGTATATCTGCCCACTCACCACTTTTAATATGGTTATGATCATTTACCCAAGACTCATTTGTATCATCTAAAACTTGATTTGATGTAAGTGTCTCAAATGTCAAAGGAGTAATAAATTTTTTTGCACTCTCACTCATAACAACTTTTACCTCTGCACCTGCTTTGATAAAGAGACGAGTAAGTTCAAGTGATTTATAAACAGCGATAGAGCCAGTTACCCCTAGCAGTATTTTTTTATTTTTAAGTAAAGTAGCAGAAATAGTCATAATTATTAATCTTTGTAATTTATTTTATTTATTCTATCTAAAAAATCTTAATGTTATGTTTCCATTTAACACATTATTATCACATTGTATTGTTTTTTCTTATATATTATCTCTATGAAATATTTCTTTTTGTAATATTAAGTATATTTATAATTTAAGGGCTCTATATATGAGAATATCGCTATATTTATCAACATTACTATTATCTATAACACTATTTCAAGGTTGTGGAGGAGGGGATTCCTCACCTACAGGGACTACTCCCTCTGCCCCAACTACTACTGAAACACTTCCTACTACCATAGGAAAAGAAGCAACTGTTGATACCGGACCATCTAGCTCTGATTTTTTTGGAGATTTTTCATTAGATTTTTTAACTCCAGATTTTACTTGGTCAGATTTAAGTCTGGATAGTGTATCAAATATGGCTGGTGATATATATGACTATGTTGCTAATGTTGTGAGTGGTAGTTGGACTGATACTAATGAAATAGATGCAGAAGCTGCTCTAAATAATGAGTTAATTAACTTAGCAAATAGTGCAACTGATAAAGATGATTTTGTTCTTAAAGGAATGAAGGTTACAGTGGAGTATGTTGTAAACGAATACTTTTCTATTGCCGATGGTTACTTTTTAGAAGATAAAGATTGGGGTGTTAATGACAATCAGTATCTTTATGAATCTCTAGTAGATTCTAGTGACACGCTTGTCTCATATTTGGAAGACTTTTATAATGAAACAACTTCTGGAAATGCACCATCAGCAGCCCCATCCAAATCATCAGTAGTTGATAACAGAACTCTTATAGAAAAGATAATTGATGAAATTTATAATATTCTAGCTGAACTTTTTACAGGTTTTTTCTCTTTTGAAAATGATGTTGTAGCTATTGATACTAACTATACAGGAACTTTAATAGACCCTAATCAAAGTTTTACTTTTAATATGTCTGACCTTGAAGGAAAAGAGTATTATGTAGCATCTGAACAGTATATGACTGTAACATTTGAGCCTGATGGTTTGAGTGGGTATGGAGATATTGGGTATGGTGTAGGTGCAGACTTTACAAGTAGTTTAGATAATGGAAAACTTCTTATAGATATGGATGGAGTATATGAAGTTGCAATGCTTTATAAGGATCCTGGTTACTGTTATGTAACAGAAATGACAGATAGTTCTGATGGTTCTGTATACCCAGCATATTTCTTTTTAGATAAAGCAGTATATGATGAAGCTTCTAATGTAAGTAGTGCAAAATCTCTCTGTTACTTACACTCTACTGAGTATAAAGCAAAAGTTATTGCAGTTGATGGTGAACTAGAACCAATTCAAGACATTCGTGTCAACCATGCACCTGTAGCTGAGGCAAGTACATCCGCTATGGTCTCTCAACTAGTTTCTGGCATAGATAACACAGCAAGTATTACAGATGCAAAATATTTTGCAAGAAAAATGCGTCACGGTATATTTGCAATATATACTACAAATGAGCAGACACATACACTTCAAGCGACAGAGAGTGAAAAAATCTCTCGTGAACTTCTTCCACTAGCTGCTTCAAGTGCTATTGGTATGCAAGAGTTACTTAATGGTGCATATGACTCAAGTATTGCTTTTCAAACAGAAGTAGACAATGCTCTACATAGACCTATTACAGAAGTAAATGATCGTATAGATGCTCTTATCGTTGCCACAACTCAGGCTATGGATAGAACAACTAGTCAAACAAACTATCATGGTGTTTCAGATAAAACAGCATTTGGTGATATTGTTGAATTTAACACAGATATTAAACAGTTAAGCCTCTTTAGAAATCAAGCTACTGCTGATGTAACTATTACTATTAAAAATCCTGATTCGAATGGTATTAATGCTGATGTGACATTTATTACAGAAGTAAAAACTACTGTAATTGGTGATAGTGAAGTTAAATTTACAGATATTGATGCTACATCTACAACAAGTTATTTAAGTGGTGTTGATTATAAACTCAATATAAAATCTATGAATTACCATCGCTCAACAGGTGTTATGACAGTAACAGGTAATGGTTATTTAGGAAATACATCTCGTTTAGATTTTGATACATATGAAGTTGTAGCAAACTTTGTTGAGGACCCAGTGATTGAGATGCAAGAACTTAAAGTAACTGCTGATGGGACTATATCTACAGTAAGTGGTAGAAGTTTTGATGGTGTTTTAGTTTTTGATGGCTATAATACAGCAAACTCATATATGGACGGTGTACTTATAGGTATAAATGAAGAGCCAAAGATTCAAGGAATTGTAAAAACTTCTTTAAGTTCTGATGATGTTACTGTATGGATAACTTCACAAGATACTCTTACCCTTGAAGATGCAGGTGCATTAGATGACAAAGGTGATCAAAGTTATTCTATGGATGTTAATATCACAAAAGCAGAGAAGTTAGTCAGTGCTGACATGCTTGTTAAGCGTGATGATACAGCAGATACTTGGACATACCTTATGAAAGATCTTGTGGTAAGTGATAACAACATTAATCTTAGCGCTGCAAGTATCTATTTTGTACAAAGAGGAAACAATACTCTAGTCCAAACAATGGAAAAACTAGCACTTAATGGAATTAGTGCTGACTCTGATATTAATACAATGGTGAACACTGGTTGGAATATTGCAAAAGATTTTAATAATATTGGAATTGAAAACCTTAAAGTGACGATGAAACCTGCATCTGGTGATGTGAAAATTAAAAGCACTATACATGTTACAAATAACGGAAATACAATGGTTGCAGATATGAATAGTGACTATGCATATGGAACTACTTATATTAGTGGGGCAGGTAATTATGCAACTGTAGTAAGTGTAAATTCTGGCGAATATAGTTATAAAAATGATTTCACAATGGTTGGTAAAATTAAAGTTACAAATAAATACTCTTATAATTATAGTGTAGATTACACAGACTCTATTCAAGATATGCTTTTTACAAGTACTGATAGCACATACCAAATGGGCTTTAGAATTGCAAATAATACTATTATAGGTGGAGACTCATATGGTGTCTTAGCTACTTTTATTATGAATGACACCTATGATGTCTTAGAAAATATGCAGCTTAGAAATGATGTCAATAATCCACTAGGTTTGTATAACCGTACTGAAAATAAATTGCAAATTATGTTTGCCGATGATACAAAAGAGTATATGTATCTCTATTAACAAATTTTTCACAAGAGTTAATCTTGTGAAAAGACCTTTCTCCTTTAGTATTTAAGCCCAAACTGTTACCATTATATACATATTTGAGACTTTTTTAATAAATTTCAATTATCTAAAATATATCATTATTTCTTGCAATACAATAGGTTAAGTATATAACTAAAGGTAATAAAAATGACAAGAACACTCTTAAAAAATATAGATAATATTCCAGCACTTCCTGAAACAGTTCAAGAAGTAGAAAGAATTTATAATGATGAAAACTCTACTCTAGAAGATATGCAAAAAGCAATTAATAAAGATCCTCTTGTGACCGCAAATATTTTGCGTATTGCTAATTCACCTATGTATGGTTTGAAAACGCAAGTGACAACAATCAAACAGGCTACTTCACTTTTAGGAAGAGAGTCTATTCGTATGTTTGTGATGAGTAGTGTAACTGACTCATTTGATATAAATCTAGCACCTTATGAGATGAATAAGATAGAATTTACTACAGCATGTGATAAACAACTTTCACTTATGATTTATTGGTTACTTCGTCGTAAACCGTATAGATTAGCACTGCTTGGACCTGCTGCATTTTTAGTAGATATAGGAAGAGTTGTAATAGCTAAAACACTGATAGAAGATGGTAAAGAAGACATCATTACACAAGCAGTGAATGCTGGTGAAGATATAGCTAAGGCTGAGAAAAAAGCATGTGGGGCACAAACAACAGATGTTACAGCTACTCTTTTTACAAGATGGAACTTTAACCCAGATATAGTACACTTAATTCGTTATAGTGATGATCCAGAGGGTGCTGTTCATGAAGACAGAGAGATGGCTGCCGAGCTTAAAGCTGTTCGTGAGACAATTTTACCAAATGGTGAGATTACAGAGGAGTCTATAGCTACTGCAAAAGAGACTATAGAAGAGTTTGGACTTGATTTAATCTCTTATGAAAGATCTGTAGAAAGATTACTCGCTAGTTAAAAAGTTATAACTTTTGTTGACTTGCTCTGCAAGGCTTGAGTCAACATCTCTCCTGTATGGATAAGCTCTATATCCATACTCTTTAGTATATTTGAGACTCCATACTCATCAGAGCAAACTACACAAGAATTGAACTTAACACCACTTTTTTGAACTATTTTGACTCTCTCTTGAAGCTCTTTATCTTGGGCTAAAAGTTTTGCAGATGGACCCCATAACATTATAGTTGCCTCATCCCAGTACTTTCTCTCAAGCATAACAGAACCATACAAAAGTATGAGTTTAGTAGCTACTTCTTTTTCACCACTAGACCAAACTATGAGGAGTTTATTACTCATTTATTTCTGGCCAAAGTGTTTGTGAAAATATCCTGTAATAGTTCGTATCTTTGTACGGCTGATGGCTAAAACACCACTTTTTACTATGCCACTAGGAACTGTAGTTCCTGCTGCTATCATAACATCATCTTCTATAGTTACAGGGGCTACGAGTTGGCTGTCACTTCCAATAAAAACATTTTTACCAATGATAGTTTTATACTTCTTCACACCATCATAGTTACAAGTAATAGTTCCTGCACCAATGTTTGTGCCTTCGTCTACTTGAGCATCACCTATGTAGCTAAGATGTCCAGCTTTGACACCTTTAAGTGAAGACTTTTTAACCTCTACAAAGTTTCCTATATGAGTATCTTCTATGTATGATGCAGGACGTAGATGAGCAAGTGGTCCTACATCTGAGTTTTTAACTATTGAGTCTTCAACTATTGAGTGTGCTTTTATATGAGACTCTTTTATAAGCGTTTCACCTGTTAAGCGAGAGCCGTTTTCAACGATGCACTCACCCTCAAACGCAACTGTTGATTCTATGTAAATGCTAGAAGGAAGTTGCATAATAACTCCCTCGTTCATCCATTTTGTTTTAATACGCTCTTGCATTATCTCTTCAGAATCAGAGAGATCTTTTTTTGAGTTTACACCTTTAAAGTGCTCTTCATCTACTAAAAGCGGTGCTATAGACAAGTTGTCCGCCTTTGCCATAGCTACTAGGTCTGTAAGGTAGTACTCAGATTGTGCATTGTCATTTGAGAGAAGAGGAATATACTTCTCAATTACACTCTTAGAAAAAGCATATATACCTGCATTTACAGTAGTTGTTAAAAGTTCTGCTTCATTTGCATCTTTTTGTTCAACTATGTATTGCACTTGGTTATTTGCATCGATGATAACACGACCGTACCCAGTAGGATTCTCTAAATCAAAGATAGACATGATAACATCAGCATCAGTGTCTAAAAAGCCTTGAAGAGCATCTGCAGTGATGAGAGGCATATCTCCGTTAAGTACTAAAACTTTTTCATTTTTAGGGCTTACACCTTTCATAGCACCACCAGTTCCTGGAAAGTTTGCAGCATCTTGAACTACAAAAGTTAAATCTTCAAAGTAAGATTCCATCTGCTCCTGTACTGCTTCTTTTTGATGGGCAATAACAATAGTGATATCGTTAGATATCTCCTGTGAAGCTTTAATGATATGATAAAGCATAGGTTTTCCACTTATGTTGTGTAAAACTTTTGCCGTTGCTGATTTCATTCGGCTACCTTTACCGGCTGCCAGGATTACTATACTTATATCGTTTTTCATTGTACCTCTTTTGTTATTTTAAATTCATCTGTTATTTTACCATCTATATTTAAAAATTTAGATGTAAGTGTTGTTGGTGTAAGCTCTATAATGAGTGAGCCCATCTGTGCTAGAGAGTATGGCAGGGCTGGATGATTGTATGTTGCACCATCAAGTTTTGCTGATGAGCCGCATACCTGGTATATAGTTCCGCTATTCTTTTTTTCTAAAAGTGATTTTGTATAGCCTGTTTTTCTATCTTGGAGTATATTTTTTTCACTAAAGGTATCACTTTTTCCAAGATGATTTATGATAAGTTTAGATCGCTCATACCCATGTGAATGTCCACTAAGAACAAGGTCAACTCCATACTCGTCAAAAATAGGTACAAAATTTTCTCTCATATCTTTAAGTCGTCCTCTACTATCCCAATCATCATCTGATTTATGACCGCCATCACTGTATGGAGGGGTATGAAAGGCAACAATTACCCAAGGTTTAGTGTTGTTTGCAAGATCTTTTTTAAGCCAAGTAGCCATCTCTCCGCTATTACTTCTACTGACCGTTTCACTATCAAGCATTACAAGATGTAAGTTTGCATTATTTACAGAGTAGAATTCTTCTCTCCCTGAAGCAACACCACCAGCTTCTCCTTTTGTAGGAAAGTCAAATATATCATAAAATGCCCAGCGACGCATATCATGGTTTCCTGGAACTGCCCATGCTTCGTAGCGTTTAACCAGCTCTATAAAAGGCTCAAATAGTGTCTTGTTAAACTGTGCTTGTGTACCACTTGTATAAGCATTATCACCAAGTAAAACCCACATATCTAAAGCTTTATAGTCATTGTCTATATAGTTAAAGAGTTGAGAATAAACTTTTCTTTGATTCTTTGTGTCATCCCCGCTATCGCCTATTACCCAAAGCCGCTGTAAATCTGCTTTTTCACAAAGTGTTGTAAAGCTTCTTCCATCATTATCGATATGCAGTGAAGGTGACTCCACACTGTAGTAATACTGAGTACATACTTGGAGGTTTTTAAGTGTAATAGAGTGTTTGTGTGTATCTTTCTTATCTATTACAATAGATTTGAGAGTTGTTGGTGAAAGACCATACGAAACATTTCCTATCTCACTTTTTGGAGTTTGCCATTTAATCGTCATCGAGTTCTGAGTCTGCATAACCATATAAGGTTGTCTATCAACAAACTGCCAAGAGCCGTAGGCCACATCTATAAAACGACCAACACCGTAGAGTGCAACAATTATCACTAAGCCCAAGCCTATTTTTTTAAGAATTTTTAACAAGTTTTTCCTTCATTTTATTATATATATAAAGAGTAGCAAGTGATCCGACAAGAGCTCCTGCTAAAATATCACTGATAAAGTGATCATTTGCAAGGATGCGACCACTGAGTCCGACTAGAGCAACAATGGACCAAACATAAGTATATTTTGGAAATAAAAGTACCATATAGGTAAATACTGCTACGGTAGTTGTACTATGACCCGAGGGAAAAGAAGTATAATGGGTAGAGTCTTTTAAAAGCATTGTTATCTGGTAATTTATATTTTGCATAAAAGTAAAGTCAGGGTTTTGAAAGAAGAGAAAACCAAAACCATCACCACCATTTTCTAACTTCCAAGGTCTTAGTTTACCAAAGAATAGTTTTGAGATTAAACTTATAAGACCTGAGAAAAGATTTGCATAAAGAAGAAAAATAAAGCGCTGCATATAGAGACTGTTCTTCTTTACAAATGTAAAATACATTGCGCCTAAGATAGCAATAATTATATACCAGTGAGACTCTCCTATAATACTTATTTTTTTACCAATTAGCTTAAATGTATCACTATGCTCTATAAAGTAAAGCGATACCTCTCTGTCTATAGTAAAGTAACATAGTATGATAAGAGAGAGCATACTTAGTATGTAAATAGTGTAATTTTTAGTAGAGAACATTAACGAATACCTTGATAGTTGGTACATTTTATAAGTGCTATATTATCTTTTTCATTTGTCTCTAAAAGTTTAAAGGAGTCTACTTTCTCGACACTATCGCACTTCATATATTTAGCTATATCTTTATGTGCAAAGTTAATATCTATCACTATGATATTTCTACCAAGTGGTGAATGAGACTCCCATATATCAAATTGATCATATCTGTTGTCAAGTAGATAAACTTCAGAGTCATACTTTTCATTATAGACTATAGCACGAGATGCAAGTGTCCATAGTGTAATCCCTATAGCCTCTTTTTTAGGGTCACTAATCTGGGCATTGGCTCTTTGTATAATCTTCTCAAACCCATAAATATCGAGTTGAATAGAGTTCTCATCTGGTAGAGGTATAATCTTTGTTGCTACCTCTAGGTAGATAAGAAGAGAGAGGGTAATACCAAAACCAATAGCTACTTTAATGTACTTTGCCCAAGCTAAAGACTTTTGATATAAAAAATAGCTCCCTATAGGAATAAAGAGAAGATAAAATAGAGCCATCCAGTGAGGCAGAGCAGTTTTGTACAGACTTGAATATGTAAAAAAAAGTAAAAGAGTAGTTCCAAATAGAGCACTTAAAAGTAGCGTGTTGTTTTGAGACTTAAACGCACGGTATAATCCGTAAAAAGCCACTCCAAAAAGAAGTGGGTTGTAAGCTAAAAGTTGTCCCGTAATAGACTGCATAAAACCTGTCCAGTTTATATGAGAACTTCCAACAACATGGTTACTTTGGTAAGTAAAACTAATCCAATCATTTTGCATATTCCAGTACACAACAGGAGATATAACAAGAAGACCAACTATGAGAGCAATAAGAAGTTTGGGTGTAATAAATAGTTCAAATCTTTTTTTAACTATAAAGTAGAAAATAATGGGAGGCACAAATAAAATAGCTGTATATTTTGAGAGACCTGCAAGACCAACTAAAAGACCTAAGACAAACCATGATTTTAAAGTATTGTTCTTCTCCAGTTCAATTACACTCCATATAATGGGAATAATAAGTAAAAAAAGTAAGGTGTCTGGCATGAGCATTAAAAAAAGAGCATTAAATATAAACATTGCATGAAAACTAAGAATGGCTATAAATGCTACTTTTTCATTTCTCTCTATGTCGTAAAGAAGTTTATATAAAAAAATAGATGTAAAAAATCCAATAGTAATAGCACTCACACGTGAGCCAAATTCATCTATACCAAAAATGGAAGTGAAAACATACTGTACCCAACCAACTAAAGGGGGGTGGTCAAAGTAACTCCAGTCAAGATGAAGAGCATATATTAGGTAGTGAGCCTCATCGGCACCTAGTCCAAGAAAAGGGGCTACTAGTAGCCTTAAAAAGGCTACAAAAATGATGAGTACAAAAAAGGGAGAGTGCTTTCTAGCTAAGAGCATCTAGTTTGAATTTTAAAGTGTTAAATACCCAGTCTGGTGTAATGATTTTAATACATTGGTTATCTGTACATGGTGTTTTACGATGGTTTGAAGCCGATACACAAGGAGAACAACTCATACCTGCATAGATTGGAGTGGTAGGTCCTAGTGAACCATAAAGTGCAGGTGTTTCAGGACCAAAAATAACAAAAGTATGCATATCTGTAATAGATGCAAAGTGAGCTGGTCCAGAATCATTAGTAAGCATAAATGCAGATAAAGAGTACAGAGCTGGAAGTTCTAAGAACTTCACCCCACCAGCAAAGTTAATACAGCGTTTATCATCTACATAATCAGCTAAAAGTTGTGCTCCCTCTTTTTCTGAAGGTGCCCCTGTTAAAAGAACTACTACATTTTGATTGGCTTCAAGCATTTTTTTGATGACATCACCATAGTTTTCTCTATCCCAACGACGTTGTGGAAGAAGGTCTGAGGCATTTGAATTTACTAAAACAATATGATTTTTCTCTTTATCAAAACCTTCATACATACCTAAAACAGTAGCAATAATAGAAGCTTGTTCCTCTTCACATATAGTTGCTTTTGCAATGACAATTTCATCATCAGAAATGATGCGTTTAAGATATGGAAGTTCCTCTTTTTCACTCAGTAGTGAGTCAACAAGAGCAATGAAGTTTTTTGCAATATGCTGGTGAGCATTGTAAGCTACTTTGTGTGTCAGTAGGTCACCACGGTACAAGCCTTCGTTATGAAATGCATGAAAACCAACACGGTTAGATGCACCACTCATAAGAGTTAACAGTGCAGTGAAACGTGAAAAAAGTTCTAAGTCTATAACAGAGTCTATCTCTTTTTCTCTACACCACTGTACAAATCTTAAAGTGCTTGAGGCAATACCCGTGAGACCATCTTCATCAATAGTAAAGATGTTTTCTTCTTTTACAGTTCCGAGAAGCTGTAGGGATGCTTTGTTCTTTGAAAAAATAACAAAGTAGAGTTCACCATCAATGTTCTCTTTTAGTTTACGCATAGCAGGGTCAACAATGATTGCACTTCCCATCTCTGAGAGTTCGATTAAGAGTACATTCTTCGCTTTTTGTTTCTTTGGTGGCATAAAGAAATCCACTGTCTTCTTCACAAGTGTTGCTCCAAATGCGAGTGGTACTCCTGCAAAGTAATCTATTTGTCTCATTGTATCTACATTCATTGTTTATATTATCCTTTTTTTGCGTTTTTAATTATGTAACTTTTTTACTTTTAATCCAAAAATATGAACCTGGTAGAGCACTGACTATAAGTAGTAAACCATAGAGGATACTCATAGCAAGTATTTTAGTCTGATCTGCTCCAACTAGCATAAAAACACCTATCATAGCACCTTCACGAATTCCCCATCCCGCAAGAGAAAGCGGAATAATTGTGAGTAGAAATACAGGGGGCACAGCAATGAGTAACATTTGAAATTCTAAGTCTAAGCCTAGTGATAGTGAAAGACCATACATAGTTAGTACTGAGAAAAAGTGTACGATGACTGAAATGCTTATATGTTTTATGAGTAAAAGTCTTGATGCATAGAGAGTGTTAAGTCTATTTGCTAGTCTTACAAAGAGATTTAAAAATTTATACTTAGCTAGAAACTTAATACGGTGAAGGTGAAAGAGAGTAGAAAACCCTAAGATTCCAGAAAGTGTAATAAGTATAATAAGAAGTGAAAAATCTCTCTCAAATGTTCCAAAAAAGATAAGTGATGCTAAAAGATTTAAAACAAGAAGACCCACAAGACCAACAACTCTATCAACAAAAACACCATAAAACGCTTCTTTCTTATCATAACCTTTGTTTGTAAGGTCTAAGATACGTACTGCATCACCACCAATACTAGAAGGGAGTACCTGGTTGAAAAAAGAGCCCTTAAAGTAGCTACGAACATAAAATGAGAGTTTCTCTTTAAAAATAAGTATTTGAGATATTGCAAACCATCTGTAAGCTGCTAAATATGTTGATGTAAGCTGCATAATAAGAGCTACTAAAATCCAACCACCATGACTTTTTATAAGAAGAGTTAGTAGAACCGAAAAATCTACACTCTGAAAAAGGTAGTAAAATATAGCAATAGTAATAAGTAATTTAATCAGATTTTTCATAGAGTACTATTTTAGCGAAAATTTATTAATATGAGGTTATATCTTAAATTTGTGATCTGCAATAGCAAGTATAGCATCATCACCACTACTGTCTCCATATGTATAAATTTCTTCATAATCATTTAATGATAAAATTTCTTCTACTCGTTTGAGTTTCTCTGGACCGTGACAGTTTTTTGTAGCAAACTCACCTCGAAAAACTGACTTGTCAAACAAAAGTTCAGTTGCAATGAGTTCTACCTTATGTTTAGCCGCAAAGTCTTCAAGCCAGCATCTCATAGATGCAGAGACTATAATAACCCTATCTCCATGTTCTATGTGAGCTAAAAACTTCTTATAGATATCTTTTCTAAGTATCTCATATATTTTTGTTTGTGAGTACTCTTGTGCCATACTTTTAAAGTCTATTTCACTTATACCTTGAAAGTAAAGTCTAAAGAGTAGTTTTTTGGCATAGGCATTGTCCATTATTTTCGTTTTATAGAGAAAAAAAATAGGAGAGAAGAGGGCTAGTTTAAAGTAATATGTAGGTTTTCCTATGGCAAACTTTATAAACTCCCCTAGAGAGTCTTTAGTTGTAAGTGTCCCATCGAAGTCAAAGAGAGCAAGTTTCATTTATTGTGCACTCATATTTTGTGTATCACTATAATAACGTTCGTTAAAATAGCATTTTCCTTTTGGAAGCCAAGAGGGAATGTCATAGAATTTTTTTTGTTGTACATCTAAGTAATATTTTTTATATTTATTATAGTTAAAACCTTTACATTCACTCACATAAAAGTCGGCATCTTCTACTTTAAAAGTACTTATATTTACACTATCGCAGACATTGTCATACTCTCTCTTCTTCATCTCTCTGTTATTAAATATATAAAAATCAGTGTCGGAGAGTTCTCGTATGTCCACGAGTTTATCATCCATACGACCAAAGACAGAGTTTGAAAAGATCATAGGCATATCTTTAGAGCAGTAGTAGTTAAACATTGCAGAATTTGTATAACCGGTAGAGAATAGTTTTTTGTCTGCATACTTTTCGTCTAAAACTTCACAGGTTTTTTCCATATTTGTACTCAAAACTGCATCTTCGTAGTAGTAGCTTGCTTTAAATACTGAGTTTGGTAGTAGGTGCAGGGCAACTAAAACACTCATAAGTATAGCTATGTGCATAAAGGTAAAAATAGCATTATATTTAAAGAGTTTTTTGAGGTACTTATCTGTTAAAAATGCAAAGAGTAAAAAGATATATGGAAGAAAAAGGATGAACCAGTGAATTCCCATAAGGTTTTTGAGTGAAACCATAAAGAAGACGACAAACATAAGTCCTAATATAAGTGTAACAAGTGTAAGGAGTTCACTCTTTAGAAAGTTTTTTCTACTTTTGTAGAGAAACCAGAAAGCCCAAGGTGTTGTAACATAAACAAGGTTGAGTAAAAAGTTTGAAAAAGTCTCAAAGTTGTAATGACTCTCCGTTCTTGCAAAGAAGTTAAACATAATGTTATTCCAGCAAGAGTTGTAGTTAAAGTACATGTTTTGGGCAATAGCTAAAAGAATGACAGTGGATGCTATAAGAAGTGTTTTTATAGATTTTGTCTTATAAACACTAATAGCAAAAACAAAAAGAGAGAGCATTAAAAAGACAGCGAAGTATTTACTTAAGAAAGATGCCCCTAAAAAGAGACCTGCTAAGAGAGCATATTTTACAGTCTGCTCTTTTTTCAGTGAGTAAAGCAGAAACTGAGTACCTAAAGTTCCAAAGAGAACAAGGGGAATGTCATTTGTAAAGAGTGACATTAAAATGTCTACAGGTGAAGCTAAAAAGAGGAGGAAAAGGAGATAAGCCTTATTCTCATCTATATAGAGTTTAGCGATGTTATATATACTAAACGCAACGCTAATTGCTGCCATAAATGAGAAGAGTCTAAAAAAGATAATATTATCGCTAATATAACTCATAAGATAGATAAGCCATCCAACCATAGGAGGGTGGTCGTAGTAGCCACTACTTAGATGAGCCGCCCATTTTATAAAGTAAGCTTCATCACCGGTAAGAGGTACTAAACTTAAAATAATTAGCTTGAAAAATAGTATGATACCTACTATTTTTATCTCTTTCTCATACGTCTTTGTCATTGTCTTATATGCTCAGTTTTTTAAAGATAAACTCTGGAATATGTTTAATAATGAGCATAATGTAAAACCAAATCCATTTAGTATAAAGAGTATTCTTGCCACTCTGTTGTGCTTTATAAATATCTTCAGCAACTGCACTAGGCTCTGCTGTGAGTTTTTCTGGTAGTGCCAAGCCCTCTGTCATTTTTGTGTTTACAAACCCTGGTTTTACTGTTAAAACAGATACATTTGACTCGTGAAGTCTGTTTCTAAGTCCACTAAGGTAAGTACTAAACGCAGCCTTAGCACTTCCATAGATGTAGTTTGTCTTACGACCACGATCACCGGCTACCGAACTAACACCTACTATAAAACCTCTCTTTTGAGATTCAAAGTCATTTGCTACTATGTTTAAAAAACTCACTGCACCAGTGTAATTAACACTTATAGTATTGAGTGATTCATTCCACTCTTTTTCAGCTTTGTGTTGCTCTGTCATATAGCCTGAGACCACTACTACACCTAAAGGTTTTTCACTGAGGGAGTCGTAAATACTTTGATGCGTTTCATATGCTGTTATATCTAGCTCAATAAGTTCTACACTAGAACCTGAGCGAACTTCTAAGTCATTTTGAAACTCTTTTAGTTGTGCTACATTTCTCGCACCTAAGTAAAGGTTGTACCCATTTTTTGCATATACTCGTGCAGTCTCTCTTGCTATATCACTCTTTGCCCCAACTATGAAAACATAACTCATCTTATAATCCTAATCTTTTACTTTGTAGTGAATTGAATTTTTCACTCATACTGTTAGTCTCTCTAAACGCACGAAACTTCTCTATGTTTGGGTACCCGTACTCAAAGGTCTCTTTAGAAACTCTTACATCTTTTGTAAGGTATATTCGCCCCTTGCACTCTACAACTATTTCATCAAGCTCGTCTAAAAGCTCAAAGAGTCCATCTTCTATCTTAAAATCAAGTGCAAGAGAATAGCCTTCTATTGGAAATGAGAGATAGTTTTTATTCTCTTTTCCATAAAGTTTAAGCACTGCAAGAAATGAGCCCTTACCACTTTGTGAAATTTTCTCTAAAATACGTTCAAGTCCATCATAACTACTCTCTTTAGGAAGTATGAACTGGTACTGTGTGAAACCATTCTTACCGTAAATACGGTTCCAGTTTCGTATGCCGTCAAGTGGGTAAAAGAAACTGTCAAAATGAACTCTCTGTTTTGAAACACCATCTTTTGCTTTGTTATAGTAGAGCCAGTTAAAAGCTTTTACACTTAGCTTATTAAGTGCAAATGAAGGGAAGTTAAAAGGAATATTTAGCTTTGCTTTTGCTTTGTAACGAAGGTCTCCATCATCGGCAAAGTCTCCTACCATAAGTAAGCATTTCCCTTTCTCTTCATCTTTAGCTAAACAGTCGATCCAAGCGACACTATAAGGAAGATGTTTATACTCTTCAAACGCAGCGAAAGTCTCTTTGAGGTTTTTAGTTTTTATGGTTGTTTGGTCTATAAACTGAGAGTTGATTTTTTTGAGTCTTATTTTGGCATCTAAAATAACACCTGTAAGACCCATTCCTCCACAAGTAGCAAGAAAAAGTTCATCACCTTTTTTAACTTGTTTTATCTCGCCACTGCTAAGCATAATGCTAAACTCTTCGACACACTCACTAAAACACCCCTCTATGTGGTGGTTTTTTCCGTGAATATCTGAGGCAATGGCCCCTCCAACGGTAATGAGCTTAGTCCCTGGTGTGACTTTTAAGAACCAACCGCGTTTAACAACGGCATCTAAAATATCACTAAGAAGTACACCAGCTTGAACCCGTAAAAGACCATTTGTTGCATCAAAGTCTAAGAAGTAATCATAAGGTCTTGTATGGATGAGTTCACTACTAAGAGCACTATCTCCATAACTACGACCATTGCCGTAGGCTATGAGTGAGTCTTTAGATGTAATTGTCTCTTTGAGTGTAGACTCTGAGATAAGTTTAGAGACACGGTTTTCAACTTTTGGGTACATTCCCCAGCTATATAAACTCAAAATCTAATCCTTAAAAACAAATTTTTTATCTAAGTTATATTTTACTATATAACCAATTGCTAGACCTATCACAGCCCCAAAATACTTCGCGTTCTCATCTTCAAAAAGATGATCAAACCCAATTTCAAAACCCCAAAATATAAAAGTCGTAAAGAGTCCCATAAGAGAGTAGAGTAAAAACTTTTTACCATCCTCTTTTTTAGACTTTGTTTCATGAAAAAAGATATATTTTTTATCTAAAACATATTTGAGAATTAGCCCTGCTAATGTTCCCATAAACATTGCAACATAAAGCGATAAGAAACCGCTGTAGAGCAAAAAACTTAGATACTGAAATGCAAGATTTACTATGGTTGATATAATAGCAAAAAGTACATAACGAATAGCTATCATGTAAGTTTCACTATCGCTATAAAACTAAGCAGCCATAAAAGAAGTGTTATCTGTATAAATCTATCTTTTAAAAGAACTTTTGTGGGACTGCCACTCGCTCCCTCAACAAAGGTAATCTGCATATAGCGTAGTATTCCAAGGACAACAAAGAGTGTTGTGAGGTAGAGGTACTCACTACCAACTCTTGTTATGACTTCAGGGGAGACGGTATACTGTAGGTAGCTTACTATTACTACACCACTCATAAGAACCATAGCTGCGTTTACAAACTCTAGGTTATATCCATCTATATTTTTACGTGTCTCTTTACCTTCAAGTGAAAGCAGAACATCATCTCTGCGTTTAGCAAGTGCTAAGAATGTAGCGAGTAAAAATGTAATGATAATAATCCACATAGAAAGAGGTGTATCTGTAACCTGTGCACCTGCGAACAGTCGAAGAACAAAACCAGTTGCAATAATGAAGATATCTAAAAGAGAGATATGCTTAAGTCCTAAAGAGTAAGAAACATTCAGTAGAAAATAGGCCAAAAGCACATAAAAAAGATTCTGTGAAAACATAGATGATATAAAAAGTGTGAGTGTAGAAAGAATTAAAAAAAGTGTAATAGCACTTTTTTTAGAGATAACACCACTAGCGAGAGGACGATTACATTTAGTAGGATGTTTTTTATCTTCTTCAATATCCATATAGTCATTAAGAATGTAGATACTACTTGCAAGAATACTAAAAAGTATAAATGCAACTGCTGCATTTAAAAGTGCATCTTGAGATAAGTTAAAAGCAAAAACAAGGGGCGCAAAAATAAAGATATTTTTTACATATTGGTGTGGGCGCAAGAGTGTTATAATATCTTTCATTTAGCTACTTTACCTCTTTTGGGTTTGAAACTCTATATGTATAAAAGATACGATTTTTTAATACTTCGTAGGTGTCAATGAGTTCTACATTTTTATAGTATTTTTTAAGTTCTTTTTCTCGTTTAGAGTTTCGACAAAGAACTAAACCGTCTTTATGCCACTCTTCTTTATTCCTAATCATATCATAGTATGAAAATCTTGAGTCTATAGCTACATCTGTATCTGGATGGTTTGGAAGATAAAACTTTATATATGCTGCCGTAGTAAGGTGTGCTCCATAAAACTTATCTCCAGGTTGTGCATGTGTGTAAAATCTTGCCACTATATCTTCTGTTTTATACATAAAACGTTGGAGGTCAGGAAGATTGGTAATCATCAGTACTCTCACAGTTATTGTAAAGAATAAAGCGATCCCTAAACCTATTTTAAATGTTTTCTTCATCTCATACTTTTGAAATATGTAAGCAAGAATAATAGCCCCACCAATATATGCAGGTGCCGAGTAACTCGGTGCCATACTTACATAAAAACTTTTATAAAGAAAAAAGAGTAGTATTACCGCAACACTAAGTGAAATAAAGTAAAGTTTTTCATCTTTGAAGTAGAGTTTGTCTTTAACAAGATAGTAAAAAAGTACCCATGTAAAAACAGGAGTGAATACTCCAAACTGAGAAGAGACAAACTCTAAGATTAGCCAAGGTTGAATCACATATGACTTACTTGAGCCATGGTCAAGTTGAAAGAGAAAACTGATCCATTCATGTTGGTAGTTCCAGTAAAGCATAGGAAGTACAATAAGAAATGCAATGAAAAAAGCGAGGTAAAGATATCTATTTTTGAAAATATCACGACGTTTGGTAAGTAAAAATATTAATATAAAAAGAACAAACATAATTGCTGAGTATTTACTTATCATCATTGCACCAACAAAGAGTCCAGTAAGTATGTAGTCTTTTATATTTCCATAAAAAATAGCTTTGTATGAGTAGTATAAAGAGAGAGTCCAAAAGAGTATAAGAGGGGCATCTGGTGTTGCAAATATATAGCCTGCATGTGTCAGTAAAACTGAAGAGAAAATAATAACAGCATTCAAAGCAGTCTTCTCATCACTAATAAGGGTTGTAAGTTTAAAAACATAGATGAGTGAAACTGTAATGGCAAATACACTTACGAGTCGTACTCCCCACTCAGCTTGTGAGATAAAGTTTGTAAAGTAAATGAGGTAAGCGATCATAGGAGGGTGGTCATAATAACTAAGTTGTAGGTCATGGCTCCACATCCAATAGTAGGCTTCATCCCCATGCAGGGGTAAAACTCCGTTGTAAATAGTGGCTAAGATTGCTAAAGCGAAGATGAGTATATAGGCACTCTTTTTTGGAGTTTCATAAAGTTTACTGAACATTTGGTGGCAAAATCCTCGAAAAATATTTCTCTTATTATACACTATAAATGATTTAGAAATGTAATTTGTATTATAATGGTGCCCTAACTTTATAGAAGGCTTTTATCTTATGTTCTCTTTTCTACTCAAACATTTCTTACTCTTTTTACTATTTATTGAAACTTATAGAACTATATTTATAGTATATTACTGGGATAAACTACAGATATCAGAGACTCCTTTTAGAGAAACATTTTTAGCATACTTTCATGCTATAAGTTTAGATATTGCAACTGCATCTATTTTTATAGTTATTCCATGGTTATTACTACTTATAAACTCTCTTTTAAAGCTAAATTTTATAAAAAGTATACTTTTTGTGTACTCATTATTTATGATACTATTCTCTAGTTTTATCTATATAGCTGAATTGGGTATATACAATGAGTGGGAAGAAAAACCTACTTTTAAAATATTTAACTACTTGAAACATCCTGATGAAGCAATAGCTTCTAACCCTGTGATATATACTATTATTTTATCTATAATACTGATCGTTGTATGTATACTTTTTTATAAACTACTTAAAAAAATATATGTTTCTTATGAAGTGAAAACTCCTCGAAATTTTTTACATACATCACTCTTTTTTCTTTTAGCTCTTTTTATCTTCTTAGGTGCACGTGGTGGTTGGGCTGAGATCCCAATCTCGCAAAGTACAGTCTACTTTTCAAAACATAAGGTTTATAATGATGTCGCTATTAGTACAGTTTATAACTTTATACATAGTATTACAGAAAATCAAGCAATTATTAATGGTGAAAATAGTTATAAAATAGAACTGGATCAAGGGAAAAAAGATGCTATTCTTTCTTCTCTTATGGCAACACCACAAGGATGTGAACGAGATTCTATTCTTACGATTAAAAAGCCAAATATCGTATTGGTTATATGGGAATCCCTCTCAGGTGATTTTATAAAAAATAAAAAATATCAACAAGTAATACCAAATATAATGAGTATGAGTAAAGAAGGCATTCTATTTACTCATACATACTCAAGTGCAACTCTCTCTCATGAAGGTCTTCCCTCTATTTTTTCTGGTTGGCCTGCTCTTGCTGGAACATACGTAACAAATTTGCCATCAAAATTTTATAAATTACCATTTTTAACACAAAGTTTAAAAGCGAATGGATATGCAACAAGTTTTCTTTTTGGAGGACAACTCCGTTATGGAAACCTAACAGCATATATGTATGGAAATGGTTTTGGCACTATACAAGAACATTCAGATATAGCTTTAAGTAGTGATAAATCTGGAGTACTAGGGTACCACGATGAGTTTATGCTTGAGTATCTTAAAGAAAGAACAACTGCACTAAAAGAGCCATTTTTCAGTTCTATGTTTACGTTAAGCTCACACTCCCCTTATGACCAACCAATGAAAGATGTATTTGATTGGGGTGGCTCCGATAAAGGCTATATTAATTCTATATATTACACAGATAAATCTATTGGTCAGTTTATAAAAAATGCTAAGAAAGAACCATGGTATAAAAATACACTTTTTATTTTTGTAGCAGATCATTCACATCACACTCCTTTAGCATGGAGTCGAGCCGATAAAAACTGGCATCATATCCCTATGCTTTTTTATGGCGATGTAATTAAGAAAAAATATAGAGGAAAAAATATAGAAAAAATAGTTTCTCAGAGAGATATAGCAGCAACTCTGCTCTCTCAACTTAATATTGACCATTCGAAATTTCAATGGAGTCGTGATGTTTTTTGTAAAGATTATCAAGAAAATGCTTATATTATGAGTGGAAATGGTTTTGGTCTTATAACAAAAGATGGAAGTGCTACTTATGACTTGAAAAACTCTAGAGTACTTCATCAAGATGGTAATGTAACAGGTTTACAGCTCAAAGGTACTGTTTATATGGAAAAATTACTTCAAACCTATTTAGATTACTAGATACTAACTGTTTTTGTGGTATTATAAGGCAATTAATAAATTTACGTAAGGCTTTTAAATGGATTTAGGTACGGTCATTGGTATTGTTTTAATTATGGTTCTTCTCCTTGGAGCCATGACTATGGGTGTTGGAGTAGGTGCTTATATTGATATTCCTTCGGTTTTAATTGTTGTTGGTGGTAGTATTGGGGCCCTAATGATTTCATTTAAACCAAATCAAATGAAGTCTTTTACTAAAATTTTTATGAAAGCAATAAAGCCTGGTGAAGAAGACCCTGCAGAACTTATTAAAAAGTTAGTCGACTTTGCTGGTAAAGCAAGAAAAGATGGAATCCTTGCTCTTGAAAGTGAAGTAAATAACGAAGAGAATGAGTTCTTAAAAAAGGGACTCTCAATGGCTATTGATGGCAGTGAACCAGATACTATTCGTGAGCTTTTAGAAATAGATATGGAACAGACAAGCACAAGGCATAAGGTACATGGTTCTATATTTAATCAGTGGGCAGGTCTTGCAGGGGCTATGGGTATGGTTGGTACACTTATTGGTCTTGTTGCGATGCTCTTAAATATGGCAGATCCTTCAGCCATTGGTCCTTCAATGGCCGTTGCACTCCTTACAACAATGTACGGTGCCATAATTGGAAATGTTTTTGGTACACCAATTTATAATATCTTAGCAATTAGAAATGATGAAGAGAGTATTTTAAAAGAGATGATTATTACAGGTATTATGTCTATTCAAGCAGGTGATGCACCTAGAGTTTTAGAAGCTAAATTACTCGCTTTCCTAGCACCAAATGACCGTGTTAGTCAGTTTGATTAGAGAGAAGTAGATAATGGGTAAGAAAAAATGTCCTGAGTGTGAAGAGTGTCTCCCTGCGTGGCTTGCTGCGTTTGGTGACCTTATGTCACTCCTCCTCTGTTTCTTCGTTCTTCTGCTCTCTATGAGTAGTATGGATGCCAAGAAAATATCTGAAGCAATTGGTTCACTTTCTGGAGCTATGAGTGTTTTAGAGGGTGGAACAAAAACAGAAATCTCTAAACAACGAATTCAAGAATCAACTCCTATTGAGTCTCAAGATGAAACAAGTGAAGTGGTAAACCGTGTACAGCAGGCTGCTGGTGATGCAAATGAGATGATGGAGCAGACTCAAGGTCCAACTATTACAGTAGAAGAAGCACAAGAAGGTTTTGTTATAGAACTTCCAGCAGCGCTTCTTTTTAAACCAGGAAGTGCAACAATTGAGAATCAAGATGCCTTACTTTTTCTCAAACGTATTGCTCTTATTATTGAAGAGTTACCTAATGATATGCAAGTAAGTGTCCAAGGTCATACTGATGAAGGTGCACCAGGTGCAAATAGTCCTTTTAAGGATAACTGGGAACTCTCAACTGCACGTGCTATATCAGTACTTCACGAGTTACTTTTAGATGATGTTGAAGCATCTCGTATAAGTGCTTCAGGGTATGCAGAATTTAGACCTGTGGCAACAAATGCGACAAAAAGTGGTCGAGAAAAAAACCGTAGAGTTGAACTTCACTTTTATGGTAAAAAGAATGAAAAAAATGCCAAAGTAGATATGTCTATTTTAGATAAGGCATCTGTAAAATAATGTTAAAGTTTTTTTTACTTTTAGTGGCTTTTAGTGCTGCTCTTTTTGGAGCAGAAAGTGTAACTGTTCCAACGATGAACTTTAACCTTTCAGCCCCAGATTCTCCTAAACAATTAGTCTCATCGCTTAATGTACTTGTTGTTTTAACACTTCTCTTTTTAGCACCTTCTATGGTTCTCGTAATGACAACCTTTACTCGTTTTGTCATCGTATTTGGCTTCTTACGTCAAGCTCTTGGAACACAACAAGTACCACCAACTCAACTTCTTGTAATGCTTGCAATGATTTTAACATTTTTTGTTATGGAACCTGTAGGAACAAAAGCATATGAAAATGGTATAAAACCCTATATAGCTGAAGAAATAGGATATGAAGAAGCATTTAACAAGACTGCTCTTCCTTTTAAAAATTTTATGATTAGGAATACTAGAGAGAAAGATTTAGCACTCTTTTTTCGTATAAGAAAGATGGAAAACCCGCAAAGTGTTGCAGATGTACCTCTATCTATAGTAATACCTGCATTTGTAATTAGTGAGATGAAAACAGCCTTTGAAATAGGTTTTTTAATCTTTTTGCCATTCTTGGTTATAGATATGGTTGTGGCATCTATACTGATGTCTATGGGTATGATGATGCTCCCACCTGTAATGATATCGCTACCCTTTAAGATACTAGTCTTTGTACTTATAGATGGTTGGAACTTACTTATTGGTAATCTTATTGCCTCGATAAAATAGGAGAAATTTGTGACTTGTAAACATTTTGGTGAGTGTGGTGCTTGTGTTGTTTTTGAAGATGGCTACCGAGGTCAGTTAAATGAGAAAATAGCACTCAATAAAGAACGCTTTAGTGAGTTTTACAGTGGTGAGATTAAAGTATTTGAATCTCCTACACAAAACTATCGTTCTCGTAGTGAGTTTAAACTATGGCACGAGGGTGATGCAATCTACTATGCTATGAATAACCGCACAAAAGATGGTGTTGTTTTTGTAGAGGAGTGTCCTCAGGTAAATGAGCATATAGCATCACTTATGCCAAAACTGCTTCTTGAAATTCAAAAACATAATATAGGTTTTAAACTCTTTGGTATAGACTTTTTAAGCTCTAGTAGTGGAGAAATAGTTATATCTATGCTTTATCATAGAAGACTAGATGATGCATGGCAAGAAGTAGCAAGAAAAATAGCTGAAACTTTAAATATTTACATTATTGGACGTAGTAGAAAACAAAAAATTATAGTTGGTCAGGACTATATAACTGAGACACTTACTATTAAAGATACAGAGTATAAGTTTCACCATATAGAAAATAGTTTTACACAGCCAAATGCAAGAGTGAATGAGCAGATGGTTTCGTGGGCACTAGAACAGTTCTCAGATGTAGATGGAGACCTTTTAGAGCTCTATTGTGGTGCAGGGAACTTTACCATTCCTTTTGCAAAACTTTTTAATAAAGTTTTAGCAACAGAGATTTCAAAATCTTCTATAAACGCAGCCAAAGCAAATATGCAACTTAATGATGTAGAGAACATAGAGTTTCTTCGTATGGATGTAGAGGACTTTATAGGAGCTCTTGATGGGGTTCGTGAATATAGAAGAATGAAAGATATAGATATAAATAGATACCAGATAAAGAGTATATTTGTTGATCCTCCACGTAGTGGTATGGATGAGACTTCTTGTGCTTTTAGTGCTAGATATGAGCACATTGTGTACATCTCTTGTAACCCTGAGACCCTAGTAAGAGACTTAAAGTTACTGACTCAAACACATGATATAATTGAGATGGCAATTTTCGATCAGTTTCCATATACCCACCATGTAGAGATGGGTGTTAAACTCGTAAAAAAAGGTTCTATATGAGATTTGTTTTTATACTGTTTATCTTTTTCGCAACGCTAATCCAAGCGGATGAGATACAAAGAATAGAGTCTATAGTAGAAGATATAAGTAAACTGAGAAATAGTTATGTGAAAGTAGAACGTGAACTTCAAAATGAAAAAGATAAAAATAAAAAATATACTAAAAAAATAGACTCTTTGGAAAATGAGATAATTTCTCTTAAAAAACAGATAAAAACCAAAGAAAAAATAGTTATAAATACGAGTGTAGTTAAACCACTTAAAAGTAAAAACCAAACAGTTGCAAAAAAATGTTTGAATAATACAATAAACACTGAATCCAATACTTTTCCAAAACTTTCTATGAAAAAGTCTAATATGAGTATAACAAAGCAAAAAGTGTTCTCTTTTAAAGCAAGTACATATAGAGTGAATAAACTTGCATATATTTACGGCAGTATAGATGGTGAAATCGTTGATGAGTGGGAAGAGTTACGATCTTTCACTTCAAACCAGCGAAATGATACATGGATTAAAATCACTGGATACTTTATAGACAAGAAGTGGCGACCTGCTGAGACACCTCTTTGGGTAGAGAGTAAAGACACTAATTTGAGAGCAGAGTAGAGATGAAAAAAGTTTTAATTATTAGTGATGGTGATGTTGGTTCTCACTTTATTCAGAGGGTAAGTGAAACATATACAAGTGAAAATATCTACTATATTGTACAAACAAAAGCTAAAGAGTTTGAAAATGTAAATCCTGCTCGTTTTAAATTTTATGAGTTTGATCCAACGAGTCTTTATAAACTAGCTAATCTTTTAAAGATGGAGTTTATTCAAGTTTTTATAGCAATGGACTCTCAGATAGATACTGAAAATACTATCAAAAATATTCGAACAATTAAAAAACAGTTACGAGTAATAGTTCTTAACAAATGGAATATGCAAAATGAAGATGCAAATGTTGTTTTTGTAAATAACAATGAACTTATCGCTTCGCGTTTACTTGATTATCTTCCTAATGTACCTGTGATTGCTCAAAATGTAGGAATAGGCGAGGGTGAGATAATGGAAGTTCTCGTACCCTTTGGAAGTTCTTTTGTTTATAGACATATTGGTGCAATAGAGCAGAAAAACTGGCGAATTGTTGCAATATATAGAAATCGTAAACTCATAATGCCCTCACGAAGAAAGATGATTCAGCCAAATGATTTACTTGTTCTTGTTGGTGAACCAGCTGTACTTAAATCTGTTTATCGCTCTATTAAACGCGAGTTAGGGCAGTTCCCTGAGCCTTTTGGTACAAACCTTTTACTCTATATCGATATGAACATAGTAAATCATGACACGATTAAAGAGTCAGTTCGTCGTTCTATTTATGTGCATAAAAAGTTTAAACATGATCTTATTATTAAAGTTGCTAATCCTTCAAATATAGAAATATTGCAGTACATAAAAAGTTTAAGAGACCTCAATGTAGTTGTAGATATTGATTATGATAGTGTAAACCTCAAAGAGACCTTTCATAAAGATATAAAGTCTTACCATGTTGGTCTTGTAATTATCTCAAAAGAGATGTTTGGGGACTGTTATGTACGTAGAGCGATGTATGAAGCTCATGTACCGGTTCTAAAACTCTCAGATAGACGATTTTCAACACTTAAAGACGCTGCGATGATACTCTCTAACAACAGAGACTTAGAGAAAATATCTTCAACTATTTTTGATATTTCTGAGCAGATGAACTTTAATATAGAACTTTATAATTATATAAATGAGCATCAAGATGAAAAAGAGTTAGTGATAGAACATTATAATAATCTCTCAACTATTTTTTCAAAAACTATTAAAGTCTTTAAAGAGAGTGAAAATCCTATAGGTACTCTTCGTCAAAAAGAGAATTTTATACAACTGCTACCATTTACTAAAAAACTTACAACAAGACGCCTATACTCCCTCTTTTCTACTGATAGTGAGAAACTTTACTACAAACTAGATGATTATCATCAGATTTTTATACCAGTACAACTCTAATTTAGCCACTTTTTAGCTTTTTTTAAGTATTATCTATACATATTATAATTATGGATAGATAATGCAAGTAAACATCCCCCTAAAGCAAGTGGTAGACAACTCATACGATATAACAATTGATACAATTAAACCTATACATTTTGATACAAAAGTAGCAATAATTACAAATCCTAAAGTGGCAGGACTACATTTAGCATACTTACTTTCAAAAGTTACAGCAAAAGAACTTTATATCATTACTGTACCAGATGGGGAAGAGTATAAAAATCAGAACTCAATCAATACTATTTTAGAGTCTCTCTTCAATCATAAGTTTAACCGTAAGTCTATGCTTATTGCATTTGGTGGTGGTGTGATTGGTGATATGACAGGATATGCTGCAAGTATTTACCAACGGGGTATAAACTTTGTACAAGTTCCTACAACTCTTCTTTCTCAAGTAGATGCAAGTGTTGGTGGAAAAACAGGGATGAACAATAGCTATGGTAAAAATCTAATTGGTGCATTTCATCAACCAAAAGCAGTACTTATAGACCCTCGTTTTCTAACAACACTACCTTCTCGTGAATTTGGTGCTGGTGTTGCTGAAATAGTGAAAATGGCAGTAACCTTTAACAAAGAGTTTTTTGAGTTTTTAGAAACAGCAGATTTAAAAGATGCAGATATTTTACAAGAAGCTATAAAACAAGCAGTTCAGACAAAAGCAGATGTTGTAGCACAAGATGAAAAAGAGCATGGTATACGTGCAGCCCTTAACTATGGACATACGTTTGGACATGTAATAGAAAACGAGACAAAGTACAAAAAATATCTTCATGGTGAAGCTGTAGCTATTGGCATGGTTATGGCAAATGAGACAGCTGTAAAGATGGAACTTATGAGTGAGGATGAAGCTAGTAGAGTTAAGGCTCTTTTAGAAAAGTACAATCTTCCTACTTCGTACAAAATTGACGATACTCATAGTTTTTATGAGACATTCTTTCTAGATAAAAAGAGTTCAGACTCTTCTATCACTTTTATTATTCCTGTTGGGCTTGGAGATGTGAAAATAACTGACGAGTGTGACAAAGATCTTGTTCTTTCTGTCTTAAGCAGCTTTGGAGAGACAGTGTGAAGCTCTTTGTTCTCCTATTAACACTATTATTTTTACATAGCACAGTCCTTTTTGCTGTAGTAGATGAGAATGAGTCAAATACAACACAAGAACAGATACTCTTAGCACAACAGCTTCAAGAGAGTAAACTTCAAGAGCAGGTGAGACAAAAAGAGTTTTTAAGAACTCAAAATATGGCAGAGTATGAACGTCAACTTCAAGAGTTAGAAAAAGATATATCTAACGGGAATAGCTGGATTAAGAGTTATGCTTCATACTTAACATCTTTAGAAATTAAAACAAACCTTGCTAAAATTAAAAAACGCATAGAGTACCTTACAAAAAATGCTAAAACATTGACTGATAGAGATGAATTAAATGGCTTAATCTCAAAAGAAAATATTTTAACATCACAAGTAGACAAACTAAAGGGAAAAAATACAACACTTTTTTCTGAACTTATTACCCCACCTGCTATTGGTGAAGTTGAAAGGATTACAAATCCTTTTGATATTTTCACAGGTATCTCAGCAGTTAAAACACTCAATGCCAATCTAGAAGAGTACAAGTCTAAGCGAGATACTCTTCGAAACCTTATTATTTTACTTCGTAAAGAAAATGATATTTATAAAAAGTTAAAACACCTTGCAAAAAACGATAAGTACACAGCAATTAAAAAAAATAAGCAGATTCAACTTGATAGATTTGAGACAGCTTTAGAGACTATTGATGTTACTCTTGATGTATATGAAAAACGTTTAGAAATTGTAGAGACAGATATAAATAAGGGCATAGAAAAACAGACGTATAGACTTATGAAGATTGGTACTGCTGTTTTAGTGGTCTTCTTAATCTTTTTTCTGCTCAAACTTGTAGTAAAGAAATATATTACAGATAATGAACGGTTTTATATGGCAAATAAAATTATTACTTTTACAAATTTTACGGTAATAATTTTAATACTCTTTTTTAACTACATAGAAAATGCTGCTTATTTAGTGACTATCTTAGGTTTTGCCTCAGCGGGTATTGCTATTGCGATGAAAGATTGGTTTATGTCTATACTCGGCTGGTTAGTGATAGTTTTTGGTGGTAGTATTCATGTTGGAGATAGAATTCGTGTAGATATGGAGGGAATGAAGTATGTTGGTGATGTTATGGATATTTCACTACTTCGTATGACAATACTTGAAGATATAACACTAACTTCTATAATGCAAAACCGTAGAGCAGGGCGTATTATATTTGTTCCAAATAACTATGTATTTACTCGTATGATTGCAAACTATACGCATCAATCGCTTAAAACAGTTTGGGATGGTGTGAAGATTACTGTTACATTTGACTCTAATCATAAAAAAGCAATGCATCTCGCTAAAGAGATAACAAAGAAGTTTTCCAAAGGTTATACTGACATTACCAGAAAACAGTTAAATAAACTACGCCAACACTATAGTCTGAAAAATACGAATGTAGAACCGAGAATTTTCTCGTTTATAGAAGCAAATGGTATAGATATAGAGGCTTGGTACCTTACAAATGCTTATGCTACTTTAACACTAAGAAGTGTGATATCTTTAGAAATAGTAGATGCTTTTAATGCAGCAGATGATATTACAATCGCATACCCTACACAACAGCTCAATGTATCCATGAAAGGTGCAAGTGAGATAGAGCATAATGGGGAGTTGGTTTAGATGAAGAAAAAAGTATTTTTTAAAACTTTTGGATGTCGTACAAATATTTATGACTCTCAAGTGATGATGTCGGCAATGTCTGAGTATGAGGTTACAGAGAACGAAGCTGAAGCTGATGCTATAGTTATAAACTCATGTACTGTTACAAATGGGGCTGATACTCATGTGCGTTCATATATATCTAGTGTTGAGAAGTCAAAAAGTGATGCTAAACTTTTCTTAACTGGTTGTGGTGCACACACTAAGGGTGAGTCTCTTTTAAAAGAGGGACGTATCCATGGTGTTTTTGGACAGAGTGAAAAAGAAAAAATAGATGTTCTTTTAAAACAGGAGCAACCTTTTTATGATCCGGGTGACCTAAACCATATTGATGATGTTATAGTTGATGATTTTGTTGGAAAAAGCCGTGCATTTATTAAGATACAAGAGGGGTGTAATTTTCGCTGTTCTTACTGTATTATTCCTTTTGTTCGTGGTGATGCTAGAAGTATGAGTGAAGCAAAAATACTTGAACAAATCTCGCGTCTAGCGCTTAATGGCTTTGGTGAGTTTATACTTACCGGAACTAATGTTGGCTCTTATGGACAAGATACAAAAACATCTCTTGCACAGTTGATGAAAAAAATGAGTCAAATTCGGGGTGTTCGTAGAATTCGTCTTGGAAGTGTTGAACCTATCCAAATAACAGATGAGTTTAAAGAGATTTTAGGTGAGTCTTGGATGGAAAAACATATGCATATAGCCTTGCAACATACTTCTCCCACTATGCTAAAGCTGATGAATAGACGTAATATGTATAAACAAGATAGAGAACTATTTGAGCTTTTAGCCGACAAGGGCTATGCTATAGGTACTGACTTTATAACAGGACATCCGGGTGAAAGTGAAGCATTATGGCTTGAAGCTATGAAAAATGCCAAAGAGTTACCTCTTACTCATCTCCATGCATTTACTTACTCTAAACGCGATGGAACACCTTCTGCGACTATGAAACCAGAAGTGAATGGCAAAGTGGCAAAGGTTAGACTTCATGAGATTCAAGACCTCATAAATAGTAAAAACTATGAGTTTCGAAAAACTTACAAGGGTGAACTTGAAATTCTTATAGAGTCTGAAAAAAATGGTCTTTACCACGGGTTTGATCAACACTTTAATAAAATAGTTATAGACTCCAAAGAAGATTTAGTAGGAAACTGGGTAAATGTATCAAAATTTGAAGTAAGAGAGGATTGTAACTATGCCAACATCTAAATCAAACCGTATTGCTCTATATTTATCTGCATTTATTATTATTGCTTTAGTTCTTTTTGCTATTTTAAGAGATAATGCAGAAGGAATAACACTCACACAGGCAAATGCAATGCTCTCTGATAATAGTGTTGAAAAAGTTATAGTTTCAAAAGAGTATGTTTATCTTAAAACAGCAAATGGTGTATATAAAATCGCCTCTTCTCAAGTCTCTCCAAAAATGTTTATAGACCATAAAGTAGAGGTTGGTAGTGACTCTAATGTAGTGCTTTATATACTCTTTAGCGTTCTTATTTTAGGTCTCGGTTCACTTGGCTTTAGATACTGGCAAAAACGCGAAGGTCTAACCTTTACAAAAGATGGTATACAAAAAGAGAGTCAGTCTGCACCTTCTTCATCAAGTAATGTTATAGAAGCAACTAAAAGTGATGTAAGTTTTGATGATATTGGTGGTATTAGTGATGTTAAGATAGAGCTTGAAGAGATTATAGACTTTATGAAAAACCCTAAACGTTATAAAAGTTTTGGTGCTCGTATGCCTCGTGGTGTTTTGCTCGTAGGCCCTCCTGGTGTTGGAAAAACTATGATAGCTAAAGCTGTAGCAAACGCAGCAGAAGTTCCTTTTTACTATCAGAGTGGTGCATCTTTTGTTCAGATTTATGTTGGTATGGGTGCAAAAAGAGTTCATGAACTCTTTGCCGCTGCAAAGAAAAATGCCCCAAGTATTATTTTTATAGATGAGATTGATGCCGTTGGGAAAAAACGTGGTGGTGAGAGAAATGATGAGAGAGAGGGGACACTTAATCAGCTTTTGACTGAAATGGATGGTTTTGAAGGTTCGAGTGGTGTCATTGTCGTTGCTGCTACAAATAAGATAGAAGTCTTAGATGATGCACTTCTTCGTGCAGGGCGTTTTGATAGACGTGTATTTGTAGAACTTCCTACAAAAAGAGAACGTGAGTCTATTTTAAATAAGTATCTTGTAAAAATTCCTCATGATTTAGATGTTAAAATAGTATCAAATATGACAGTTGGGTTTAATGGAGCTGCTTTAGCTGCTTTAGTAAATGAAGCAGCACTTCTCTCTCTTCGCCACAACTCAATGAAGGTAACTATAGAGCATTTCCATGAAGTGAAAGACAAGGTAATGTTTGGAAAGAAAAAACTACAGATGCTTAATGATAAGCAAAAAGAGTTTCGTATAACTTACCAAGCGGCTAAAGTTACTTTAGCTACATATTTTGACATACCATTTGAGAAGTTAATGCTCTCAAATGAAAAACTTACACCGGTAACAGATGAACCATTCATCAAACAAGAACTTGAATCAAGAGTGATGATGCTTTTAGCTGGTACTGTTGGATGCGACATTAAGTTCAAAGAACACTCTAGTAGTGTTGTAAATGATCTCAATGAAGCAAAAGAGATAGTAAAAAGTATGTGTCAAGAGTATGGAATGGGATCATCTCTTCTTCCAGATAATGATGAGCAAAAGATTATTTTAGAGCGTTTATATAAAGAGTGTGAACATTTACTTCTCTCTTTAAATGATGTTTTAGAAGCTGTAGAGAGTGCTCTATATGAGAGAGAAAGCATTACAAAAAATGATGTTAAAAAGTTACTTCATGCAGTTTTATAGTGGATTTTCTTTAAAAGATGAAGAGTATCTTTTTGACTCATATATAAAAAGAAGTGCATATACTGTTTGTGGGTTTAGTTATGGTGCTATAAAAGCTTTTAACTTTACACTAGA
>Ga0256826_1000140_pt1 | contig 37846 bp, 32 predicted proteins | sample CV79metaG_FD_185975 | JGI IMG/M metagenome (GOLD analysis project Ga0256826, IMG submission 185975) | Hydrothermal vent microbial communities from East Pacific Rise, Pacific Ocean - CV79 | ecosystem: Environmental > Aquatic > Marine > Hydrothermal vents | place: Pacific Ocean: East Pacific Rise...
ATCTGGAAAATATTATCATATTTGACCTATTTTAGGGCTTACTGAGACTATTTTAATAAGTTGCTATAGTATATTGTAAAATTTTAGGAAAAGATTAAAGAATTTTTTGGTCGGAAAATCCGACCAAAAGAGGAAAAAATTATCGTTTTTTGATGTTATCCAGTTTGCTCATAGCTGAAGCCATAGCCATACTTGACTCACCGGCTTTAGAAAGTAACTCTTTTGCTTCTGCTATTGCCGTAGCAATATCAGAATCTTTAGCATTTAGTGCAACTGCACCATCCACCACACAAAGAGTTTTTTCTTCTTCAACTTTAACATAACCACCATCAACAGCAACGTCGAGTATATCGCCATTTGCTGTTTCGATAACCATGATACCTGCATCTAAAAGTGAAACCAGTGCTGCATGACCTGCAAGAACACCAAACTCACCCTCTTTTCCAGGAATAGTTACTTGTTTAATTTCATCGTCGAAAATGACACCTAATGGTGTCACAATCTCGAGTTTCATGAGTTCCATCAGAGACTCCTTGAATTATTTAGACTTCGCTAAAATCTTTTCGTTTTTAGCGATTGCTTCGTCCATATTTCCTACCATGTAGAATGATGCTTCGAGCATATCGTCATATTTACCTTCGATAAGACCTTTAAATCCTGCAAGAGTATCAGCAAGCTCAACGTATACACCTGGGCTTCCTGTAAATACTTCAGCAACATGGAAAGGCTGAGAAAGGTATTTTTCAATCTTTCTTGCTCTTTCAACAGTGTTTTTGTCATCTTCTGAAAGCTCATCCATACCAAGAATCGCAATGATATCTTGAAGATCTTTATACTTTTGAAGAATAGACTGAACACCACGTGCAATTGCATAATGCTCATCACCAATAATTGATGGATCAAGCATTCTTGAAGTTGAATCAAGTGGATCAACCGCAGGGTAGATACCTTTTTCAGCAATAGAACGGTTAAGTACTGTTGTTGCATCTAAGTGAGCAAAAACAGAGGCAGGAGCTGGATCTGTTAAGTCATCGGCAGGAACATATACTGCTTGAACAGAAGTAATTGAACCTTTTGTTGTCGATGTAATTCTCTCTTGAAGTTTACCCATTTCAGATGCAAGTGTTGGTTGGTACCCAACTGCTGATGGAATACGACCAAGAAGTGCTGACATTTCAGAACCTGATTGTGCAAATCTAAAGATGTTATCAACGAACATAAGAACGTCAAGACCCATCTCATCACGGAAATACTCAGCCATAGTAAGACCTGTAAGTGCAATTCTGTTTCTTGCTCCTGGAGGCTCACTCATTTGACCGTAGCACAGTGCAACTTTGTCAAGTACGTTAGACTCTTCCATTTCGAAGTAAAGGTCATTACCTTCACGAGTTCTTTCACCAACACCAGCAAATACTGAATAACCAGAATGTTTCATAGCAACGTTGTTGATAAGTTCCATAATAATTACAGTTTTACCAACACCAGCACCACCAAATAGTCCTACTTTTCCACCTTTGTTATACGGAGCAAGTAAATCAACTACTTTGATACCTGTTTCAAAAACTTCTGTTTTTGTACTTTGCTCTTCAAATGGAGGTGGATCTCTGTGAATTGAACGATACTCTTTACAAGTGAACTCACCTGCATCATCAACTGTATCACCAATAACGTTGAAAATTCTTCCAAGAACTTCTTCACCAACTGGAACTTTAATTGAATCACCAGTTGCTTTAACTTCTTGACCTCTTACGAGACCTTCACTCATATCCATTGCAATCGTTCTAACACGACCGTCACCAAGTTGTGCTGCAACTTCTAAAACCAATCTTTGGTCTCCACCCTCAAGGGCAATTGTTGTCTCTAGTGCTTCGTTAATTGCTGGAAGATAACCCGTAAAATCAACATCAACAACTGGACCTAGTACTTGTACTACTTTACCTGTCATAAATCTATTCTCCTTCTTATTTCAACGATTCCATACCACTGATAATCTCAATGAGTTCAGTTGTAATCGATTCTTGTCTTGCTTTGTTGTACTTAACTGTAAGTTTTTGTACCATCTCACCTGCATTTTTAGTCGCTGCATCCATCGCTTGCATACGAGACGAATGCTCAGCTGCCAACGAATTAAGCAATGCATAATACATAGAGTAATCAATGTATTTTTTAACCAATGCATCCATAAGTTCATCATCATTATCTGCTTCAACTTCAAGTTCAGACATCGGTACAGCATTAAGCTCTAAACCAGATGTATCTACTGGAAGAAGTTGTTGCTCTTGAATCTCCTGAGTAATCATGTTTACATATCCGTTGTGGATAAGAATGATTTTGTCAGTTTTTCCTTGAACATAATCTTCAACCAAAGATGAAATGAATGCTGCTGCATCTTCATAATTTGGTGTTGCACTTAAACCTTCAATTTCATTGATCATCTCAACTTTATTGTATTTATAGTACGCAATACCTTTTTTACCAACTCCACTCAATCGGACATTAATACCAGCTTCATCAAACTCTTTAAGCAATTTGCCTGTTCGTTTAGTGTCTGATAATTAAAACCACCACAAAGACCTTTGTCAGCAGTTACGAATACAACGTCAACATTTTTTGGGTTTGGATTTGCTTTAAAGAAAACATTATCTATCCCATCTTCACCTTTATTCAACTTCTGAGCAATCTCATTGAGAAGCTCAGTCAGTTTTGAAGCATAAACTTTAGAGCGTTTTGCAACTTCTTCTGCTCTTTTAAGTTTAGCTGATGAAACTAGTTTCATTGCACGCGTTGTCTTTTGAGTACCTTTGACACTCGAAATCTTACGCTTTATCTCTTTTAAATTAGCCATAATTTAGCCTTATGCTGAAAATGATTCGCTGAATTCGTCAAGTGCTGATTTAAGTGCAGTTGCGTTGTCATCAGTAATTTTCTTCTCAGATTTAATGTTCTCTAAGATTGTAGCATATTTTGCTTCCATAAATGGATACAACTCAGCTTCAAATTTAGTAACAGCTCCTACAGGAATAGCATCTAAGTAACCTTCGTTACCAGCAAAAATTATAATAACTTGTTTTTCAACTGGAACTGGTGCATATGGCCCTTGTTTAAGAACCTCTACCATTCTAGCTCCTCTTTCAAGTTGATTTCTACTGTGTTCGTCAAGATCTGATGCAAACTGTGCAAACGCTTGAAGCTCACGGAAAGAAGCCAGATCAAGTCTTAATGTACCAGCAACTTGCTTAGTAGCTTTAATTTGTGCTGCACCACCAACTCTAGATACTGAAAGTCCAACGTTAATAGCTGGTCTAACACCTGAGTTAAATAGATCAGTTTCAAGGAAAATCTGTCCATCAGTAATTGAAATTACGTTTGTTGGAATATATGCCGCAACATCACCCGCTTGTGTTTCAATGATTGGGAATGCAGTAATAGAACCAGCACCATTCTCATCTGAAAGCTTAGCTGCTCTTTCAAGTAGTCTTGAGTGAAGATAAAAAACATCACCTGGGTAAGCTTCTCGACCTGGAGGTCTTCTAAGAATAAGTGACATCTCTCTGTATGCTACCGCATGTTTAGAAAGGTCATCATAGAAGATAACTGCATGTCTACTAGAATTCATATAGTACTCTGCCAAGGTAACACCTGCATAAGGAGCAAGGAATTGGAATGCAGAAGAGTCAGCAGCAGTTGCAGCAACAATAATTGTATACTCCATTGCACCCGCTTCTTCTAATTTTTTAACCAATGCTGCTACAGTTGATTGTTTTTGACCAATTGCAACGTATACACAGATAACATCTTGACCTTTTTGGTTAATGATTGTATCAATCGCCAATGTAGTCTTACCTGTTTGTCTGTCACCAATAATAAGTTCTCTTTGCCCTCTACCAACTGGTACAAGTGCATCAATCGCTTTAATTCCTGTTTGAAGTGGTTCATGAACTGACTTTCTAGCCATAATTCCAGGAGCCTTGTCTTCTAAAAGTCTACTTTCTGTAGTCTCAATTGGACCTTTACCATCAACTGGCTCTCCAAGTGGATTAACAACACGACCAACCATCGCATCACCAACTGGCATACGAAGAAGTCCTCCTGTTCTTTTAACACTCATTCCTTCTACGATTCCTACCATTGAACCAAGAACAACAACTCCTACGTTTGCTTCTTCTAGATTTAGAACCATACCTTTAACACCGGTCTCAAACTCTACAACTTCTCCAGCCATAACGTTATTAAGACCATATACAGATGTAATACCATCTGCAACACCTACTACTTTACCAACTTCGTTGATATCAACATCAATCTCAAAATTCTCAATTCTCTCTTTGATTATTGAGCTGATTTCGTCTGCTTGTAATTTGTTTGCCACTGCAACTCCTTCCGTTTAGATTACTTTTTTATAGTGATTTTGTAATAAAATCAATTAACTGTTCTTTAACTCTCTGTTTAGAGAAGTTTACCTCGATACCTAGATCTTCAACTGTTACTTTAATACCATCAATATCTGACTTTTCTTGTGTTAACGAGATAGTAGATCCTGTATATTTTTTAAGTGAGTTTTGTAAATCTTCAAGCTCTGCACTATCTAACTCATTGCTAGACTGTACAGTACCTTCATACTCATTACTCTCTTTTTGTAACTCTTTGTTAAGACTTCTTGCAATAGTTGGGATTAAATCTAAACGATCGTTCTCACCAATAATTTTAATAAAGTTTGTAAGATTGCTATCTGCATCTTTTAAACCATCTAATACAAATGAAGTTTTAATGTTTGATGATATTAATGGCGAAGTTAATCTTTCGCTTATCTTCTCATCATTAAAAAGTTCAGCAAGTGTATTTAAAACTTCACTGTATGTAGCTTTTTGTTCTGGTGTGGTAACTTCAACCAAAGCGTTAACATAACGTCGTGCTATTAACTCTTCCATCTATGCCACCTTTCCAGCAACTAAAGATACAACTTTTGATTCATCAATCGCAATATCATCATTTCCAAAACCATCTTTAAGTAAAGCATCAATCGTTGTTCTGGTTGCTTTTTTACTCTCAGAAGTTTTTTTCTCGTCTGATTGTTTCTCTAAAAGAGAAAGTGCATACTCATTTTTATCAGCAATATTATCAACTAAAATTTTAGCTTCAGCACCAGCATCTGTAACAATCTCTTTTGCTTTAGCTTCTGAATTTTGAAGATTCTCTTCTGCTACTAAACGATCATTCTTAGATGCCTGTAATTTTGCTTCAATCTCTTTAAGTTGATTGGCAATTCCTTCTGATCTTCCACTAAAGAAAGCTTTGATAGGATTTGCTGCTAGATAATAGATCAGACCTGCAAAAATCGTAAAGTTTAAAACTCTATAGAAAAAATCAGAGTTAAACATAGTCACATCGTGATGCTCACCATGTCCTGCTAATACCAATGAAGGTACAACAGTCAAAGTTAATAGAGCTATATTTTTAATTCTCATCATCTCTCCTATAAGCTACTTAATTTAGATTGTAAAGTCTCTTTAAACTTTGGTAGTTCAGCAGTCAATGATGTTTTCAAAGACTCTTGTTCTTCCGATAGTTCACTTAAGAATGACTGATAGTCACTTTCGAGTTCGGTCACTTTACTTTCAATTTTACCTTCTGCTAAAGCTTTTGCTTCATCAGTAGCTTTTTCTCTGATTGCATTAGCTTCAGCTTTCGCATCGGCTAAGAGTGCATCAGCTTTTGCATTAAGTCCACTGCTGTTGTCAGACATCTCTTCTGCATTTTGTAAATCTTTTGCAATTGTTGCATCTCTATCGTCCATGAACTTCAAGAGAGGCTGAAACAGCATTGTATTTAACAAAAATAAAAGAGAGAAGAAAACAACAAGAACGAACAACATCAAACCGGGATTCAAGTCAAGCATTCAAACTCCTCCAAAAAATTTTGCGTATTATAACTTGAAAAATGTAATAATTTGATTAATATATTGTTATATTTGGGGGATTGAATAATTAAAAAAAGTCTATTGGGTAAATTGGTAGCAGAGATAAATCAGAGTTGATTGATTTGTCTAGTTTTGTAACATTTTTAAAAACTTTTCTATCTCATCATCATTTTTAAAGTTGATCTCTAAACTACTATTTTTTACTTTAAATGAAAAAGGCAATTGTTCTTTAAATCTGTTCTTATATTGAGTTAAAATATTTAACTCTTTTTCTTTAGGTAAAACTTCTTTATCATTGTCTCTAGATTTTTTACTTTTAGCCAAAAGCTCTGCTTCACGAACAGAAAGTTTTTGACCAATAATAGTATCAACCAATAATTTCTGTTCACTTTCAGAAAAGCCTACCAAAATCTTAACATGACCTTGAGAAACATCTCCTGATGTTAAACGTTTTTGTACATAAGAAGAGAGAGATAATAGTCGTAATGTATTCGTAATTTGAGAACGACTTTTATTGACCACAGAAGAGAGTTCATCATGTGTAATTTCATAGACTTTAATAAGTTCATCATATGAAAATGCTAATTCCATAGCATTTAAATTTTCTCTTTGTATATTTTCAATAAGTGCAAGTTCACGAAGTTTTAAATCATCTATATCAACGCTGACAACAATTGCTTTTATTGTTTCTAATTCTGCCAGTTTGTGTGCCCGTAATCTACGCTCACCTGCAACCAATAAATAACCATCATCTTTTTCGATAACTACAATAGGTTGAAGTAGACCATGTCGCTGAACAGATTCACTTAACTCTTGTAATGCCTCTTGATCAAACGTTTTTCTAGGCTGATAAGGATTTGGGGTAATATCATCAACATCAATCTCACGTATTTGATCAGCGGAAGCATTACTCGTGCCTATTTCACTGTCATATGCTTGACCAACCTCTTCTAATATTGCACCTAATCCTCTTCCTAACGCCATCTATTTTCCTTTTACAATACACTTAGCTAAGTTATTATAGGCAATTGCACCTTTTGATTTATGGGCATACTCTGTTACGGGTTTACCATAACTTGGAGATTCTGCTACTTTTATGTTTCTAGGTACAATAATAAACTCTTTCTCTTTATCTAAAAAAAGATTTTCTTTAAAATGATGTGAAAGATCTTCCACAACCTGTTTTGATAAATTATTTTGCATAGAGAACATTGTAGGTAAAAAACCTTTAATCGCAAGTTTTGGATTAATTGATTTTTTTAATAGGTTAATTGTATTCAATAACTGAGCTAAACCTTCTAATGCAAAGTACTCACACTGTATAGGTATAATTACTGAATCAGCAGCACCCAATGAGTTAATGGTAATAGGTCCTAGTGCTGGAGGTGAATCTATGATAATATAATCATATCTTTTCTTAATCGGTTTAATCGCCTTTTTAAGAAGTAGTTCACGATTTTGCTTTTTAGGATCATAAAACTCTTTTTCAACACCCACCAAACCAATATTTGCAGGTACCAAATCAAGATTTTTAAACTTAGAAGTTAATATTACATCAGACATTTTTTTAATGCCGATTAGTACATGATAGATATTATACTCATAATCATTACGATTAAAGCCTAAACTGGTTGTGGCATTAGTCTGAGGATCTGCATCTATTAATAGTACTTTTTTACCGTTTTGGGCTAAGGCAGCAGAAAGGTTGACAGCTGTTGTTGTCTTCCCTACACCACCTTTTTGATTTGCTATTGTAATAACTTCACTCATCTTAAACTATATACTCTCTTTTTATCTAATATTATTGATCCATCTTCCGATAAAATCGCATCTTTTAAGGATTTATATTCTCCAGCAACATGTGCAAAACAATCTTTATTTCTTCCAAATTCTACCCTATATTGACTAAATTGTTGCTTCCAAGAAGGGTACTTCTCTAATGCGAAAAGATACTTTTCTAGTAAAACGATTGGTTCAATGTTGATATTTAGTGCTTCAAAGCCATTTTGACTTTTTTGTAAATTTATTCCCATTCCACAGACTAAAATATTATCAATTTTTTTTGTTATCGTTCCACCAATTTTACTTTGATTCTGATAAATATCGTTAGGCCATTTAAGCCATACATCAGAAGAGTACTCTTTTAAAATATCTTTCATAAAAATAGAAAAATAGATAGAAGCTGAGCTTAAAGGTAAATCTTTAGGCAAATCGTTTAAATTAAGTGCCAATGAAAAGAAGAGATTATTTGATCCTCCCTCCCAACTATTATCTCTGCTACCTATCCCAGCTGTTTGTTCTTTAGCAGTAATCGCTATGGGGACACTTAACTCTTTTTTTCTTAATGCCTCTAACAAATAGGTCTGAGTAGAAGCTAACTCGTTAAAGCAAAGAAGTTCCAACTTTTAACCCTCTTCCTACACAATAAGCTTTTGCATTAACTGCTTTTTTCGAGACAGGTTGAAGTGTTCCTATTTCTAGTGAACCTACGGCACAACTTACAATAATAGATTCATCCTTAAGCTCCAATATCATTCCCATCTCATTTTGGCTTATAGATTCAACCATGTTAACATCTTTTATTTTCATACCACCCTCAACAAAAATACCTGGCCAGCCTTCAAAGGCTCTATATTTATCATAAAAATAAGCGGCATTAGTAAAATCAACCAATCCATCTGATTTTTTAATCTTTTTGCAATGTGTGGCTTGCGCCCTAACCTGCTCTATGGGAGCGAGTGTTTCAAATTTATGAAGAACTTCTGTTGTTAAGGTGCAGGCATCATCACTTAAACGATTCATTAACTCTGGTAATAACATGGTTTGAGGAATTTTAAAATATCGGTAGGCTAAAATGGGACCGCTATCAAGTCCCTCTTCCATTAACATCGCTGTAATTCCTGTAAACTCATCACCATTAAGTAGTGATTGCTGTACCGGACTCGCGCCTCTATATTGAGGAAGTAATGAAGCATGAAGATTGATACATGGTGCAATATCTAAAATATTCTTTGGTAAAAGTTGCCCAAAGGCTGCCACCACAATAAAGTCAGGCTTTGCTGCTACAATTGCCTCATAAACTCCTTCATCAGAAAGTTTTTCTGGCTGTAAAATCTCAAGCGCATACTCTACTGCCAACACTTTGACATCAGGAGACTTCAGCTCACCTTTTCGACCAGCTTTTCTATCTGGCTGAGTTATCACCAACGGTACCTCTATTTTCGTATCATCAATAAGTTGTTTCAGTATCTCTTTGGCATAGTGTGGGGTTCCCATATAAACTACTCTAATCACATTACCCTCCTTTAAAAAAGAGAATTATATCGAATAAAAAGAGAAAATCTATACTTCTTTTTTAATCTTTCGATTTTCAATAATAGAGTGATACACTGCCAAACCAATAAAGGTAATACCTATGGTTCCAACAAATACTTCATTTACATGAAAAAATATTTTACTAAACATAATTAATGCCAACGCGATAATGGCATAATGTGCACCATGTTCTAAATACCGGTACTCTGCCAAGGTCTTTTGCTTCAACATATAAAGGGTTAAACTTCTTACAAACATTGCCCCAATGCCAAGACCTATCATAATAATAAAGATATCACTACTCAAGGCAAACGCACCAATAACACCATCAAAACTAAATGATGCATCAAGAACTTCTAAATAAAGTAGTCCCATAATTCCATTTCGTACACCATCTACGTTAAAAAAATCATCCAACGATGCAATAATAGCATGCAGTAAAACACCAGAAAAATAAGCAATCGCGACATGATAATCTGCCGTTTTAAAAACAAGAAAAATTCCAATCGCTACCGATATAATAATTTGGATGCTAGATAACTCACCCATATGTTTTATAACGGTACTATCTTCAATCACTTCAATCCATTTTTCTTCACGTTCATGATCAAATATAAAATCTAAAAAAACCATAAGAAGAAATGCACCACCAAATGCATACACCAGTTGGTCAACAGACGTTAACACTTCTTTATAATGTTCAGGGTTCGTATATGCTACATCAAATGTCTGCATAATTCCCATACCACTAGCCACAGAGACAATAAAGATAGGAAAAAGAAACCTCATTCCAAAAACAGCTATTGGCATACCAAAAGTAATAAATCTATCTTGCCACTTTGGTTCCATATTCTCTAAAACTTTTGCATTAACAACGGCATTGTCAAAGGAAAGTGAAATTTCTAGTATTGCTAAAAGAGACACAATGTATAACGCTTCTAATCCTCCCATAAAAAAAGCTATCCCTAAACCAATTATTGTAATAAACAACGACCCTCTGAAATGTTGCACCATAAACTCCTATTTTGTAAAATTATAGCCGAAAGTTTATATAAAGAAAAAAAGTTTCACAAGAAAATTTTTTAAAACTTTTGAAAACTTTTTACTCAATAGTAGCAAATTACTTTTTTATGGGATTTATAACGCTACATTTCAATCACATTTGATAAAGAATTAATTCTTAATCCTGTATAATCTCTCTATAAATTATTGCAACTTTAAAAAAAGGGAGTTAATGGCTAGTTTTACCCAAAAACTAACACTTATCTACGACAGACTATTTGATAGAAATATAGATAAATTTACTGAAGCATTTATTGATTATAATAAATTCAATAAAGATAAGTTTAACCACGACACCCTACAACAGAATCGGCAACAGTTCTTTTTAAATAGAAAAACTGTGTTACGACGTTGGTTACTTAACGGTATTACTTGTACTCCAGATTTTCAAAAAAGTTTTAAAAACTATAAAATTTCCCACTATAAGTATAGAGGCGATAATCTCTTTAACTTGGATAATTTTCAACACAACGATAACATTCAACAGTTTGAAAATAGAATAGATAACTATCTTCGTTATCAAAAACAAGCCAATATCAATACCCAATACCAATATATTTACGCCTTTAATGAACAAATAAAAAAAATTGAACTTTATGAAATAAAAGAGTGGATAAAAGGTGAGAACAACAAAACAATTATTACATTTGACCATAATAATGAGATACATAAAGGAACTTTTTCCTTAGAAGAGAATCACAACATCTTTATTACCTTACAAATAAATACAATAACCCTCTATCTTCTTTTTCATGATAATAATGACTGTAGCTCTGACTATATTGTAGGTACAGGTATGGGCTATCTGGTACAAGATAACAAAGTCCCCCGTGCAGAAAAAGTCATACTTTCTAAAAAGAAGCTCAACAGTGACGATATAGAGTTACAATTTATACTCAATGAAACAGAAAGCATCACTGCCATAGAAAACCGACTTAACCTCAATACCAAAGAAGTTAAAATTAACCATTTCGTAAAATTTAGTAATACCCTTAAACGGTTTAATCAACTCTTTTTTCGATTGGTAGAAAATAAATTTAGTTATTACTTCTATTATCGTTTGGCATTTAGAGAGTTTTATGCTTTATTTAAACTCTTTGAACGTGTTTCTCAAAAACAAAGTTATTTTATTATTAATCATAAACGTGCTTTTCTTGAACTACTTAAAACAGTTGAAGCCATTCAAAATATTCAGCTTTATACCGTAATGGAACTACATGAAAATAGTATTTTTCTTCAAAATACCCCAAAAGACATTGAAATACAAAACCGTTTTATGAATCTCTCTCTCTATCAAATAGAAAATCATATTACATTTGTGGTGGAAGATATCACTCATCTTTGCGCAAGTACAAAAAATATTATCAATAAATTAATAAAAAAAGAGATAAACGTAAAAGTAGTTAACAAATCAAAGGTCATTCATGAAGTGAACAGCTTAGACTTCACCTTCATCTACACCAAAAGTGATAAAGATTTTGTCTTAGCTGATCCCATAAGAGACAACAAAGATGTCTATAAACTTTTCATCAATCCACTGACCATGGAAGAGTATAGAACCGACTATAAAATAATTACAGATGCGAGTGTTGATGCTAAATTATAGTTGGTGAAAAGGCTTTGGTACTTACCCGAACTTTTTGACCTATGGTTAAATGATTCACCTCATCACTACTCAACACTATTTCTACCAACTGCTGACCTATAGCAATAATAGCAACTGAAATAACATCTACCTTTACAATCTCTAAAAGTTCCCCTTCAAAAGAAAATTTTTGTGAACCTGAGGTTTTTAATAGAACCTCTTTAGCTGTTCCATCATTTACTACTTTACCTAACTCCAACACCAAGACACGATTTGCTAAACGATAGATTTCACTGGGGTCATGACTCACCATAATCGTCGTCGTTCCAAACTCTTTATGTAAGGTTAAAATCTCCTGTTGTAGTTTGGTTCGCATGCTAGGATTAAGGGCAGAAAGAGGTTCATCCATGAGTAACAGTTTAGGTCGATTCATCATGGCACGACAAAGTGAAACCCTTTGCTGTTGTCCCCCACTTAAAGTCGCAGGAAGTCGTTTTGATAAAGCACTTAATTCTGTCATTTCAAGTAGTTTTTTGACTAATACTTTGTCCTTATTGACAAACAGCAAATTCTCCTCAACACTCATATTGGGAAACAAAGCATAGTCTTGAAACACAAATCCTATTTGACGTTGTTGCGGGGCTAAAGCTTTTTTCCCCGACAACCATACCTCATCACCGATAACGATGCTTCCCTCTGCCTCTTCTAAACCAGCCAATATACGTAACAGTGTTGTCTTTCCACTACCACTCTCTCCTGCTAGTGCAATAAAATCACCCTCTTCTATGGTCAAATTGACATCCAGCACCATCTCTCCATCTGCACCATGTAGATTTTTTTTCAAAACTATTTCTAACATGGGCAATGCTCTTTTAAACTACTCAAATTTTTATCCTCGATTGTCTGTTAAAAGTATAGACTCCCAACAGCACCACAAAACTTATGAATAGCATTATACCACTATAGATATGAGCTGTTCCATAGTCCATTATCTCTACCATTTCATAAATAGCAATGGAGGCAACTTTGGTCTCATCGGGTATGCTTCCTCCGATCATAAGTACCACCCCAAACTCTCCTACTGTATGGGCAAAAGTAATAATAAGTGCCGTTAACAACGCAGGTTTTATGTTAGGAAGTGCCACTCTCAACATGGTAACCAATCTACTTTTCCCCGCAACATAGGAGGCTTCTAACATATTTTTATTTAACGATTCAAAGCCCCCTTGAAGTGGTTGTACCATAAACGGCAAAGAGTAGAAACACGAGGCGATAACCAAACCATTAAAGGTAAATGCCAAATCTATCTGAGAAAAGACCATCAAAATATAAAAGCCTAAAACAGAAGGAGGCAAGACAATAGGCAGAGCCGTAATCGCCTCTAACAAAGGCTTCATTTTTGATTGTGTCTGCGACAAATACCATGCCAAGGGCAAACTTATGACAAAAAGTATAAGCGTAGTCAACCCCGCCAATTTAAAAGAGAGCATAAAGGGAGTCAAATCTAAGGTTTGCAAGGTTTCTAACATTTAATCCTCCCTAGGTCGGACTGCCCTCTGTCCGACAAAAAGTGCTGCACCCCAATCTACAGAACTTCGCTCATTTACTAGTTCCCAGGGTATCAAAACTACTTGGGCAAAAAACTGTTGCCCTATTTGATTTTGAGTTATTTTAATATTAAGACATAATTTATGTAAGGACTGTAGCATATCACTCATTTAAACTCTCCATCTCATCCTCAATAAACTCTCTAATCTCCTCAACAGACGGTAGATTTATCTGATATTTAGAAACAAAAAGCTGACTGTCAAGCCCTGCAGTAGCATACTCTACTTTAGTACTATTTTTATTGGCACAGAGTATCAATCCAATAGGTGGATTATCATTAGGTTCACTTATCTCATTTTTAAAATAGTTCAAATAAAAATTCATCTGCCCCACATCGGCATAAGAGAACTCTCGAATTTTTAAATCAATAATCACATGACATTTTAATATACGGTGATAAAAGAGTAAATCAATCCTATCATGTTCATTCTCTATAGATATTCTCTTCTGTCTTGCTTCAAAACAGAACCCATTACCAAGCTCCACCAAAAAATCTTGAAGATGATTAAGCAGAGCCTCTTCCAAATCATTTTCACTATATTTAGCCTTGACCTCCAATCCTGTAAACTCCAAAATATAAGGGTCTTTGATAATCTGTTGAGGTAAAAGATTTTCACTTTTTGATTGGATAGAAGCTATTAGTTCCTTTTTGCTTTTGGAGAGTCCTATTCGCTCATAGGTCGCAGAGTTTATTTGTCGTTTTAGCTCTCTTACACTCCAATTTCCTTTTATCGTCTCTACCTCATAAAAGAGTCGTTTTAGTGGGTCATCTATTTTTAAAAATTCGATAAAATGGCTAAATGAACAACTATTTAAAAGTTGTTTTGTTGGTATTGCCATAGATTTAACAGACACTGTCTGTTGAATCTTGAATTGGTCAGTCACTGTCTGGCTTATTTGAGGATAACTACCATAAAATGTCCTAAAAAGTCTTAAATTAGTTGCAGATACTCCTTTAATATGTTTCAATCGCTTAACCAGATTCTCTATGACTCTAGCCCCATATTTAGCTCTATCCTCTCCATTTTGCTCATACTCCACAATATAATATCCTATAAGCCAATTGCGAATCGTTAGTGTACTACTTACTGATTTTATTGCTTGGGATTGTAGGGTTTGATGGGTGGTTTCTATTTGGGTTACTAGATTATTAAAGTTGTTTTGTTCTATTTGCATTTTATAATCCTATGGCTTTTTCACTATTTTAACATTAAAACATAATTTATGTGAGGAATATGGCATATTGTCATATTTTTGAATTTCATAAGATATTATTTGCCCTCGTTCCCAACGTCCCCGTTGGGAATGCAGATTGAAATTCAAATTCATTTTAACAACCCCAACTCTTCTGAAATATCTTTTATAAGTTTAGAAAGTGGTCGTTTCCCTATCTCCTCATCACTTGTAAGCCTCTGAAAATCCTCAAAGTATAAATATTTACATAAGTTCATAGAAATATTTTATTTTTCAAAAGAGTGAATTTTTGAATCATTTAATTTGATATATGACTCTCTTTTATTTTCTTTAGTATCTTCTATGGGAAATATTGCATCAGATGCCATATTGGTAAATATTAGTGATAAGAATGCAACAATATTACCAATAAAATATGCCATTGAAAACGAATTAATTTTATATGAATGCCACACTGGTATTTCACCTATACCTGATTGGGGATGACCATTTTCCCAAAACCTAAAAAACATATTTTCTCCCACTGTAACACAATTTATTACTCTATTTTGTTCTCCCTGTGATACTTCTTGAAGAGCATTTAAAACCTCTTCTCCGCTTAAATTCTCCTCATTATATATAAATAGTCCAGCCCAACACTCTTGCCCTTCAACAAGATTTTCACGAATTTTTTCAATATTATCACTTAATTTCAATAATTCAGTTCTTATATTTTTTCCATTAGTTAATTTTGTTTTTACTTCAACAATGGCATTAACACATTCAGGCGTTACAAAATGCAATTCATCACTTTTATATAATGTAGGAAAAGCTTTTGATGTAATTAAAATATCTATTTGACTTGAATTGTCTCCAACTCCTCTTCTATTTGGATAACATACAAATCCTGTACCTACTCTATAAATTTCAGGTAAAAACATTTGTAATACCTTTCTTAAAAGAGTCTCCTTATATTCTCCATCTGTAAGCCAATGAGAACTACCTATTAAATCTCTAATTCTTCCTTCTTCTATTTTTAGTTGTTTACCTATTGATTGTTGATAAGCTGAAAAATTTTGTTCAATTGACATTTTATTTCCTTTTAAATATTATTTTTTATATTAGTGGTATCATCATACGCACAACAAAACCGAGGCGAAAAATTAAACCCCTGTTTCTGAATATTTTTATACTCCTCAACCCACAAATAGACCAATTCCAAAACATCCCCTTTTGATTGTTAAAGTATTATAGCAAAAGTTCCGTAGGTGTGACCGTGTCACACGACAAAACCAAATAGGCATAATATAAAAAATTTGATTTATAAAAATATAATTTTGAAGAAAAAATATCCATTCAGTTTAACCCGAAATTTGACGTGTGACATGGTCACCACCTACGACATCATCGAAAGCTCACTAGCTTTAATAAGCATCGTAACCCTCTCTCCTACTTTCAATGCCAAACGAACAGAAGACTCTTTGGTAATGACCGACTCCAAAACAGATGATCCAACGCTAAGTTTAATAGAACTCAACAATACCCCATTCTCTACCGAGATAATCTCTGCTTCTATCTGATTGCTGTAGCTAACATCTCCACTGAACGCTTTGACTAAAGCAATGTAGCTAGGGTTAACCGTTAGGTTCACCTCTTGTCCTATAACCGTGCCTTCTGGTAACTCTAGACTCATCATACTGAGTGTTGTAGCATTAAAATCAAACTTAACAATGTTTAAATTATCAACCGATGCAATGTCAGAGATGGTAGCCTTTAGAAGATTCACGGAAGAGAATACCCAAACTTTTCAAAAATCACCCTAGCCCGTTTACTAAACATGAAGGCATAAAAAGCAGCCACTTCAGCACTGCTTTCTCCTTTTTTTAAGATGACAATACCTTGGTCAATAGGCGTGTAGAGTTTTGAGTCAACATCTGCCCAGTTTTCACCTTTTTTAAAATGGCTCATATGAGGACTAAACAGAGAAGATTTGGCAATGAACCCTAAATCGGTTGCTTTCGTTGCATAGGTAACCGTTTGAGAAATAGACTCACCATAGACAAATTTTGATTTTAACAGTTCATAGAGTTTGGCATTTTTAAGGGCTTCAGCCGTAGCAATGCCATAGGGTGCTGTTTTAGGATTGGCAACGGCTATTTTTTTAATAGCATCACTTTGAAGTAGTTTTTCAATAGAAGAGAAGTCTCGTTTTTTTGAACTAAGATACGCCAACGACCCCTGCGCATAGACCAACGGTCGAGTTACCGCAAAGTCTTCAGCGTACAGTGCTTCGGGGTACTTCATGTTGGCTCCCATCAAAATCTGATAGGGTGCACCATGTTTAATTTGAGCTGTAAGTTTTCCTGTACTGCCTAAAATAACCTGTACTTTGGTATCGGGGTAGAGTTTGTTAAACTCTTTTTTTAAATCATTAATCGCATAAGAGACATTGGCTGCAACAGCAACTTTAATCGTTTCGGCATAACTTATACCACTCAATAGTAGAAAAAATAATACGCTTAATCTCATCTTTTTCCTTAGTTAGAAAAAAGGGTTCCACCCTTCTGAACACCATCCAGCAAAAAGCTTCGTACATCTTCTAATCCAAAACCTGTTGCTAAAAACATCTTTTTATTGTAATTTAGTAGAAAATTTGCAGCTTTTAACTTGGTGACGATTCCACCTGTTGCAAACTCATTGTTAGCAGTAGAAGGTGCTTCTAACTCTTCTGGCAAAATAGTAGCAACTTTTTTACGAACAACCGCATCGGTATGTGTTCTTGGATCTTTATCGTACAGCGCATCTATGTCTGACAATATAACAAGCAGTTCTGCTGAAAAGTTTTCTGCCACATAAGCAGAGAGCTGGTCATTATCTCCAAACTCTAGCTCTTCAGTTGCAATCACATCATTTTCATTGATAATGGGAACAACCCCATTACAAAGCAAATTATCTATGGCTACCTGTGCTAAGTGGGTTCTTTTTTTTGAATCCAAATCAGCAGCACTCAAAAGAACTTGTGAACATAAAACATCATGTTTTGCAAATTTTTCTTGATACATTTTTAACAAGAGTGGCTGACCAATCGCCGCAAGAACTTGTTTATTTCCGACACTCCATCGGTCTAACGGTAAAACCGTATAACCGGCAGATACGGCACCAGAACTTACTAAAATAACCTCTTTTCCCTTTTGCATAAGAGAAGCAATAAGCTCAACCAAATCTCGCATACGTTCTTTGGCTACAGCTCCATTTTCAGTTAAAACATGTGAACCAACTTTGATAACGATGCGATTGTTACTCATTAGTCCTCTTTCTCTTGCTCTTTTACACTGTCAATATAGTTTTTCATGGTGTAACGTAATGCTTCTGTATTTAAATGAGAAACAGAAGAGATAGGAAGTACAAAAAGAGGCTCATTTTGTGGTAAATCTACCCCAAAATCTTCTTCAAAACCATAAGAACTATACTCTTTTTTGGCCTTAAATTTATTCAACGTTTTATTAGCTTTCAGTCCAATGTCTTCTAAGAACTGTTCAACAAGAACATTTGCTTCCTCTGCAGGATAGGTATCACACTTGGTAATGGCTACTGCAAATCGTCTTCCTGCTAACTCTTCAGAGTAACGTTGTAACTCAACCAATAAGGTCTCGTACTGATACTTCATCTCTCTATAGTTTGCTATATCAACCAAAATCAGTAATGTTTTGGTTCGTTCAATATGTCTTAAAAACTCTAAACCAAGACCTCTACCATCACTTGCACCTTCGATAATTCCAGGAATATCTGCCATCATGAATGAGTCATACTCACCCACGTTAACCACACCTAAGTTAGGCGTAAGTGTGGTAAATTCATAAGCAGCAACTTTTGGTCTGGCATTTGATACCGCAGCAATAAGGGTAGACTTTCCAACACTTGGATACCCTACTAAACCAACATCTGCTATAAGTTTCATTTCTAAACGAATCTCTTTGGTTACTCCCGGAAGTCCCGGTTGTGCATAGGTAGGTCGTTGGTTTGAAGAACTCTTAAAGTGCATGTTTCCAAGACCACCTTTCCCACCTTCTAAGAAAAGAACTTCTTCTCCCTCATTAAGTAAATCAAAAAGTACCTCATCGGTTAAGGCATCTACTATTTGTGTTCCAGGAGGAACAATAATATCAACACTTTCACCTTTACAACCATAACATTTACGACCTTCACCCGGACGACCATTTTCTGCTTTTATATGGTTACGACCTCTAAGTGCAGAAAGCGTATCGGTGTTATTGTCTACTTTAAAGTAAACATGACCACCTTTACCACCGTCACCACCATCGGGACCACCTTTTTGTACAAACTTCTCTGTCCAAAATGAAACACAACCGGCTCCACCTTTTCCAGAACTTACCATTAAATCAACACTATCTACGAACATTTGTTTCCTTTGCTATCTCTGTAGCTTTACTAATAACGCGATTATATCCAAATGTTCGTATATATTTGATTTAACTAATTATTATCTGTTAACTGTACTGTCCCTTCCTCTGTACCATCACTTTTCCAAACATTCGTAAATCCTTCATACGTTTCAGGGTCGGAATAGTGAACAAAAAAGAAAAACTGAGAAGCTAATTTATCTTTTATCGTATGAATCTCATTATTATCACCAAATGTTTTTACCTCTGTTAGCACATCATTGTATACCGATTGAAGGATTAAACTACTTCCAATATCTACCGAGAGATAGAGTTTATTGTTAACTGCCCACATATTGGCGATTTGATATTCAGGATAAGTCGCAATATCATAATTTTCATCTGTTTTCAAATTAATACCATGTAATACACTATTTGGACTCTCGTGAGTTACATAATATAAAATATCATTCACATACTGCAACCCTGTAAGATCGTATAATCCTGTCTCTTCTCTAAAGACTACCGTACCTGCTTCTGTTCCGTTACTTTTCCAAATAGCATTTCCATTTGTAAAGTAAAGCACACCATCAGCATTTATAAAATTCGTAATTCCCCAAGAAGAGTCTCCTTCTGTAATATCTTTAACCAGATGAATCTCTTCTGTTGTTATGTTAAACTTATGTAACTCAATATCACCTTCTGTTGTAGAGTTTATATCACTTTGAAAGTATAAATTATCTCCAGCTAAGGTCAGAGACATTTTTTCCATTCCATACCCTTCAAATAGATTAACTATTTTTACGGTTGAGACTTCACTCCCTTCACTTTTCCACAACGCTGTAGTTTCATTTTCATAATCAGCAACAATAAAATAAAGAACTCCGTTAATATCTAGTAACTCAGACACCGTCAAATTTTCAAACGACTTTACGACTTCCGTAGTTGTACCATCACTTTTATAAAGGGTTTGATGGGTATCAACAAAATAGAGTAATGCATCTCCTACTCTTGTTATAGGCGCTTCGCAACTTAAGAAGATACCATCAAAAATTCTTTCTGTTCCTAATACTGATGCATCACTCTGCCAAAGTTCATTTTTCCATTCTGAATCTTGAACTTTAAAATAAGCATGAGAAGCCAGAGGCGTTAAAACAGCCTCCTCTTCAATGGTTATGGTCGTACGATTAGCATCTTCATTAATAACTGCATTTTTACTACTACTTATATCTAAAATAATTGTCTCATCATCTTCTCCCTCTTGACCTTGGGTTATGTTAACATCGACCATGGCTTCAAGGTTATCACTACTTTCATTTGGATTACTAGCATATATCACCAGATGTTTGGTAGAGAGATTGTAATCATCTATATCCATATCTTCACTATCTTCTGCCGTGCTATCTCCATGAACGGTTAAATTCACCTCAATTGTTTGATAAGACTTTTCAGACAGTAACAGTTTAATATGAACCTTTTCACCCTCTGCTGTGGTATAGGTTGATTTTTCAAACGAGATAATTGGAGTATAGTCATCATCAACAATGTTAAATGGAATATTTAATAAACCATCTTGCTCTTCTTGCGTAAATTGATCATCACCCATATCATATAGCGCTATATTTATGGCATTTGACAACTGAATCGTAAACGCTTTATTGCTCTCTTTCACCATATCACCAATAATAATTATCGTAAACTCTTTATCTTGTTCTCCTATTTCAAATGTTATATCTCCTGATGGAACTTCTCTTAACATAGAATGATACTCAGGGTAAACAACTTTATCCGGATCAGGAATAGGTGTAGATTCCATAAGTAGCGCATAATGAACCGATGTTCCACTCTTTTCAACTGGTTTGCTTAAATGTAGCCGTACCGTTATGGCTCTATCTTTGTCACCTTCATTGATATTCCCACTTGCCAATTCTTCCGCATTATCAAATCGTCGAATGGTTAATCGTGGATCAGGAGTTTCATTATCTTGAATATTCACCGTTAACTGTTTATTTGATTCGTCTGCAATACATTTTTCTGTATTACCTATCTCCAATATCACTTTTTCTAAATTTTCAACCTCATCATCATCTGTAATATTTAACTCAACTCTTTTTTCCGTAACATAGGTATATGCACGCAAATCACCATCCCTAACGACATTAACAAACGAGACATTCACATCGGTAAAGGTATAATCTTCATCTGTCGCTGTACTGGCATCTGAAACCGATACAAAGGCAGTTGCTCCTCTGGTACTTAAGTGAGAAAGCTTTAAGGTTCCATACACTTTTCCAGATGATTCCGATACCGTTAAACTGCTTGGATCAAAAGAAACTGTTGGTTCTGCATCGTCATCATTAACCGTAACAGTCACACAGGTCTCTGTTCCAACAAGTTGTAAATTTTGAGGATTATTCAGACAGATATGTACATTTGCATTATCTTCATCAATATTATCAGCTAAAACAGTTACCGCCATACTTGCTGTTGTTTGACCTGCTTCAAACGTAATTTTACGGTTACTTGTTCCACTTTTTACACTACCTATGGCTTCATACAACCCAGAAGAAGATAATGGTATTTGAGTAGAAAAATCAACAGTTGCCGTTACAGTAGGGGCAACATCTAACTCAAAATTAAAGCTTACAATATGATTTAATCCTGTTCCTTCTGTCACTATTATGTGTGGATTTACGGCAGTTAAAATTGGTGAAGCATCATCATTAATAATCGTTAATGTCTTGTTGACATCCCCAACTTTTAAGACAAAGGTTTCATCACTTTCACCAAATAGATCACCCAGTATAGAAATATTCAAATATTTTCGTACTTCACCTGCGGCAAAAACAAGTTCACCATTAACATGAAGATAATCGACATTTTTAGTGGCAGTTTTAGCAATAGTCTGATACATGTAACGCTTCTCAATAGGAAGTGCTTCATCTAAAGTAACCTCTACTAACAAATTTTTTATACCACTATCGCCTTCTGTAATATCTCTTGCATAAATGTTTACAACATCATGCACTTCTCGCTCCAGAACAGTTACCTTCACACAGCTTATTTGAGCGATACCCTCCTCTAAAGCAACACATACTTGTTGGGTACCAAGAGTATCAAAAACATGTTGATACTGCATTTGATTTCCTGCAACATCTACATCATTGACCAACCAAATAGTCTTGGATGTTGTTTCTTCTGTTTTTCGTGCCACAAACTCAAATGACTCACCTTTAAAAAGCTGGATATTGGTTCGAGGTGTTAACATTACAATTCCATTTTTAGCACAGGCATCCCCTATACCATCTGCATCCGAATCATCTTGATCAAAATTAGCCGTAAAAGGACAATTATCTACCGCATCTGCAACACCATCTTCATCACTATCGGCAAGAGAATTATTAGCATTTAAACATTCATTATTTTTATCATAAGGACAAGGATCCTCTTTGTCATTCATGCCATCACCATCACCATCGCCTCGTAAGGGATGCGTATAGTAAACAGGAAATACCTCCTCTTTATTAAGTAGCATATCACCATCCGTATCGGTAGACATATTCCATACGCTAACATTCCCATCTGCCGTAGTTTTACTCATAATGGTCATCAGAGAAAGTTTATATTTTTCCACTTCTTCAAACGCTAATGACGTTGCCAATATCTCTTCTGTTGTTAAGTTAAAGTCTGCAAGTTCAGGTTCTACGGTAAAGGTATCATTTAACCCCGCTACCATATCTGCCCCTTCGGTTAAATTAAGATTTAATACATCTTCATACAAGTTATCTGTCGTACGATTTGGCTCTTCACTTAATGCACTTAATACATTTGTATAGGTTGTAGACGATAAATCATTATCTGGATTTCCTAATAATAAATCTAAATTAATATACGCTACTTCCTTAGCATAGCCTCTTATATCTGGTGCTAAACCAGTGATTCCAGCAGCATCAGTACCATGACACGCAGCACATGCTGAAAATGCAGTAGGTTGACTCCCCTTCATTCCATTCATCATCCAACTCGCAATTTCTTCTGCATCTGAGCCATCTACCATTTTCCCGGGCATTGCACCCTTCCCTTCCATAATAATCTTTAAAATATCATCTTCAGTTTTTCGTACTTCAACTGGCGCTTCACGGCTCTTAAATGCCTGTTCTACCAAAGCAACATCAAAACTACTTGCTTGATGGACCATAACATTCTTAGAAACAAGTAAATGATCTTTTAAATACGCCACATACCCCATTCTAAAATCTTCAGCATCAAACTCATTTTGAGCTAAATCATCAAACGCTGCTGATGCTAAATACGCTTGTAACGTTACGGCTGTTGTCGCTTTTGTCCATGCTTTTACCACATGCGTATTATTATTGTCACTATATTTTTCTTGTACTCTGGTAATGATCGGTAGATCAGCAGGAGCTCTCATGGTAGGAATATCTCCTGCCAAAAGCGTTGTATTTAAATCACTTTTTGACATATGACATACGGAACCATTATAATCACTGCCATCTATTTCAAATACCTTAGGAAGATTCTCTATCTCTTGTGTATCAAAAAGTTTTAATGCATCAATACTCACTAAACTTACTCGTTTTAAAACAGGTATTTGCGTTGTCGTTTCATCATAACCTAAATAAGCCAGTGCATTTACATGATACTCCACACCATATAAAGAACGTGCGGTTGGTTTATCAATACACCCAGCACTATTGTGTGGATCAGTGCCTCTTAAATCTTCATCAAAATCACTCCATCCATCTCCATCACTATCTTCAGGAGTAGAATCATTAGCATCATTATCTGTTTTTCGTAAAAACTCATCAAAATCATTCCATCCATCATTATCAGAATCTGGAATAATATTATCTAAAGGATTCATCCCCAGCTCTATTTCAACAGCATCAGGAATACCATCTTCATCAGAGTCTTTTTTAGCAGATACACCACCCATCGTAAAGGTTGCTGTTTTTAAATTATCTTCACCTTTTAATCCATACTTAACCGTATGTACACCATTGCTAGAGAAATACAATGTAATGCTATTTTTACCCTCTTCACCCATTAGTATTTGTTGATTCTCTTTATTATCTACAACATAAACCACTGGATAACTCGCATCTACAGGCGCATTTAACGTTAATAACACTTCTATGGTTTCATTAAACTCTCCACCATCAGGAGAAATAGTTAATAGGGGCTTACGCATATCAGTCCCACTGTTACTCGGAGCATCCAGTCCTATTAATGAAAAAGATGGCATATGCGTAGATAAATTAGGTGCACTTTTTGCAACATTATTAACAATCACTGTTTGACTATTTAAAACACCATTGATGGGAGTTTCATCTCCATTTTCTGTGACAATATTAACACTGCCCTCTTTCATTTGAGCAAAATCACTCCAATTATTTACAGAAAAACTTTGACTTCTCTCTCCATCTATAACCCAAACATTCGCTCGGTTACTATCAAAAACTGATTGTGCCGACAATGACACCATAGACCATGGTATCATAAGCAGATAAAGTAATTTTATAATATGCGTTTTCATCATTCACCTCCTTGGGTAGTTGTCACTTCATTTGAAACCGTATAGTTTCTAATTTCATGATTTTTATCAAAATCTACTTTGACATAACGATACGTTGTATCTGTGCTAAAAGGATAATCATCATTATAAAAAAGAGTCCATGTAACATAAGGAATTTTATCGCTATTTGAGTAGTATGCCGATACTCTAAGATTATTTTCAAGTTCTAACATGGCTAATATTCCAGCATTATTGGTATAACTTGTTATTACTCGTATTACTTTTATTCTATTTATCAAAGGAGAGACTTGCAAGTAATTAGACCAAACCCCATTTTTTTTAGATTGTCGATAAAAAATAGAGTTTACTGCCATTGATTGCAAATTCTCTTCGATTTGCATTGAAATAGATTTTGATTTATCTCTAGAAAACTTTCCACTTTTTAGCATGCTACTTATATTATTATGAATAACACGTGAGTCTGAATAGTAAGAGAACTCAATCACACCAGATCCATTAACTTCTTCTATTTTAGGCCAAGCTAAATTTAGTGATTCTATCTCAATACCATCATCTGAATTTTGAGTACATTTTTCACTACTCCATTCAGAAAATTCACCATTAAAACCAATACTTTTAACTTTAGCACACCACTCTTGCGTTCTATTTTCACTATTAAGTGTTCCTGTTATATCTCTACTCATACTCAATTTTTCCATACTTATGGTATTGATATGATCTGGATGAGAAAAGGTTCGAAGATAGGATTGACTCTTATTATCTTGGTTATAGAGTGACACCACTGTTGATGCTATTTTCTCTTGAGGTGAAACCCAAGAGAGAGAAATATTATTTTCATTCACTTTAATCGTTCTCATATCGGGTCTATTTGGTTTACGTTTATCAACGACTCCAAAACAAGGAAGGTACGTAGTAGGTGAATATTGATTATTCGCATTAAAAACATTAACACCTAAACAGAATTTTTCACCTTTTCCTAGATTTGAAAGATTTAAATCTTTAGTATCATATCTCTCTACTTTATCACATACGGTTGCAACTTTATATCGTTTTCCCATCACTGTTTGGGTTAGTTCAAAACACTCACCTTCTTTAATTATCGAAGGAAAGACTAAAATAGGAAAAACATATAAATTTTGCCCATCATTAACTTTCTCTAAACCATTATGTTGACAATCATTTTCTGATAAGACATAGAACTCTCTACCATTACAAGAAGAGGTACCAATAAAAGGCGTATCATTAGAACCAAAAGGATTTGAACAAAGCGTTTTCGATGCAAGGACATTATCTTTTTTATCTAAAAACTCTATGGTTCCAAATTGACAATTGCCCCATTTTAATGGATACTTTACAAGACCATCATCACCAACAGGAAGATATATACCATGAGATGCATCAAGCGTAGTACCATTAGAGAGTGTAATTAAGCCCGTTAATTTTACTTTTTTTGCCAATCCTGTTTTATCATATGCCAAATACTCCAAGTTACCATCAAATGAATACGACGCAACAATATATTGGCTCGCACAGGCTTTTAGTTCTACCTCAATCTTTTGTGGTAGCGTTCTATTGGGTATCATGGCACGAATCGGTGCGGTCATAATAGAACCTGTATCATAAGCAATTCCATCGGTTGCAGCCACAATTCGATACCAATAATATTTACTATCCCTTACCCCTTCATCCACAAAAGTAATAAACTCTTTATTTCTAAACTTATTAGCGTCAATAATTTTAACCAAAGGCAATTCCAACTTTTCACCATTAAGAGGAAGTGCTTCACACACTTTTCCCTCAGCTTCATCTAAATCACCGATACCATCTAAATCACTGTCCACAAATTTTGCAGCTTCTGCGGGGTTATCAAAACGATAAACATAATACTTATCTACATTTAGATTGACCTCTATCTCTTTGGTTCCACACGTGCCATCTTTATCAACAAAACGTAAACGCTCATCTGAGGTTAATGTTTCTACATTACAAAATTTTCTACTATTTTTATGATACTTAACATAGTTTGCTACATTAATTTTTTGCCAAATCAATTTGGCTTTTTTATCATGTTCTATGATCCTTACACCCCAAGGCGTTGCCGGTGCAAGTAGATCAGGGATAATCACTTGTAATTTTATGCTAGGACCATACTGACCTGTAAAATCTTTTGATACCAAATAGTACCATCGTTTATCACCCGGTTTCAATCCTGCTTTTTTCAACTGATCTTTGGTCTCTAAAAAAAGTGTCTCTTCTTCCCCTACACTATTGGATAATAACAGAGGAACCTCATTGACTTTTTCTAAGCCTGCAAAAATATAATCGCCATTAGCATCAACCGTTGCACTGCTTACTAAAGAGGAAATATCAGAAGTAGGATGTTCAATTTCACTCCCTATTACACGATATAAATCATACCCAGACAACATAATACTGTTGGCAAACGCATCGGTCTTTGCCCCACCATTCTCCCAACTAAGCGCAACCGTATAGTCATCTTTAGCATACTCCGGAGCATTACATGATTTACGTTGGGCTATCTGTTTAAAGTTAGTGGCTCCGAGTATAGAGGTCGTTGCATTAGGGTTGACAACAACTTTTCCTAGACGTTCTGTTACATTTGCATCATTAACGGCTAACAACTCATAGCTTGTTGGATTACTTATGGCTTCGGTATCAAGATATGCTCTATACCCTATGCTCGCAATATTAAAATCTACTTTTGAAGCCATATAACGCCACATGTTGTTCTGCATGCATGCTTTAATTTTAGAAGCATAGTTGGCAAGATTCGCACCTGAACATACTGCATCATCATTTTTAGAGATACTCGAAATCATCTTCATTAAACTTTTTTGATTCGATGGTTTTCCATAAAGTGCCTCTATTTGACCTATGTTCATAATACTATTTGGGTTAAAAGAAGTAATATTAACATCATTTCTTCTTAAAACAATTTGCTTCACATCTGAATTTTTAGGAAAATTTCCATCTATCGCATCCCAACGAAGGTATACCCCCTCATTGCTTGCTTTTGCAATAAAATAAAATGACTGTTCACTCGCCATTATAGAGAGAGTACTCATTACCATCATGGTTACTATTAATATTAATTTTTTCATTATTTATCCTTTCTCTAAAATGTTGCATCGGTATCGATATCTAGCAATTCCCAGCCATTATCATACTCTGCACCAAACTGGGCATCACCCGTACCACAATAATCATCTCTTCGACTTTTTGCGACAGAGTACCATTTACTAGGACTACACCATCCCACTCCTGCTGCACCCCAACCTTTACCTTGAAACTTAATATTGTCTCCTGATTTTTGGAACAAGGCTTGAACCTTACCTTTAAGCGCTGCAATACAAAGTGCCCGACCATAAGCTCCACCACCAACTAGACCACCGTAAGTACCAGGAATAAGAACCCATGCACCCAAGTCAGCGGTAACACCGACTCTTAAGGTACACCCATTATCCCAAATAGGGAAACTTGCACCACCTCTGATGTAGGCTCCTTTAAAGACATTATTAGGAAGCGTTATAAATTCAGCAACTTCAGGATCTAACGCAGTAATAATCTCTTTTCCACATGTTTTTCCTAACAAGAATGCAGCATTCATTTGATAAACATCAAATATGGCTGCTGATTTTGCACCTAAGTAAGTCTCAATCGCACCGATACCCACCAAGAGCTTCATATCATAAAGTTTAAATTTATTAAAGTCAAAACCTGCATTAGATGCAATTCCACCCATAATACCTACCGGTATCGCGTCTTGTAGTGTAAACCCAAAATAGAGTTCATCAATTGAGAGTTCTTTTCCTCCCAATGTCAAATCAATATCTCGTGTAGAAATTTTCACATCCATGTTTCCATCTGTAGAAGTTCCTCCTCCACATCCTGCTTTTCCACCTGCACCCCAACGCTCCATGTCTAAGGCTCCATTAAAGCTGTATGAAGTATCTTCATCTCCTGAATCAACTTCCCATTCGGCACCAACATGCAATCGATTTAACTCATCACCAGAAATAAGTGCATATCCATCCATTTTTCCAGACTTAATAGGCATAGCTTTTACTGCACTGGTTGCTTCTGCTAACGCTTTATTGGCTTGAGAGCTCAACTTATCAAAGACATCATATATAACTTGATTCACCGATGAGAAAAGGTCAACTACCACATCACGAACCTCATCCATCACTGGAGAGAGTGCATCATTCATCGCTATACGTATATTTTCTACTGGTTCGGTATTAAGTATTTTTGTAACGACCATATGCCGTAACTCATTCGCAGTTGGCTGTGGTATTTTTTTCAATAAATCATCTAAATCACTTTTCAACGTCGCGATACTAGCACCATTAACTTCTGTTCCTTCGATGATACTCCGTGCTTGAAGAGACGCCAATACCTCTAACTTGTTTTTTTCTTCTTCACTCATTGCACTAAAGGTAAAATTAGAATTCTCTAATATCGTAATGGCACTCGTAATATTATTTTCGATAGAAGCAAGAACATCTGAATCTAAATTCGCATAGACTTGGTTCAGATACCCCTGAAGCTTATTTTTTATATCGCTAAGCTCTTGGGTTTTTAAAACGAGTTTATCAATTTCAATTCGAATCTCATTCCCATGTCTACAAAAATGACCCACTTGAATTTTAATACTTGCTTTGGCATCATCAATTTCAGAGACCAAACTATTGGCAACAGATTGTGTCTTTTCAAAGGTATTAATTAAAGCACTGGTATCAAAATCTATCTTTTTTTCTACTTTCGAAGCAAACTTTTTAACCGTAGCGATTGGAACACTTTGTAATTTACCATTAATTGTCCCAATATTTTTATGTAACGTAGATATTGGTTTAAAGAGTTCAGATGTTTCCAACATATAAGTCGTACAGACTTCCGGACTACTTCCTCTATCTGACATAATTGAATTAATTTTATCCTCTAGTTTATTCCAATGTCTACTTATATCTACCTCATCTAAAGTCTCATTAATATCTCTAAGTTGAGCTTTTAGTCTATCTAACTCGTTAAATCCACTTTTAGCACTTTTTAATAACACTTGAATTTGATTAACACTATTTTCAATATCTTCATTAACCACATCGCCAGTTTCATTTAAACCAACACTAAGTAATTGTACCGCTGCACTTAATTTACTATCAATTTTTTCATAAACATAATCTTCTGTCATATTTACAACTTTAATAGGAAGTGCATGTATTTCAGACATTACCTCCGCTACGCCTTCAAATGGATCAACCCCTGATTCTTCAGCTCCTTGTTCAAGTGCCATTACGCCTAACTCTTCCATTCCAAGAAGAAGTCCTTTATCTGCATAAACTTCAGCTTCATGAAGGGGATCTAAAATAAGTCCTATCGTATGATATATAGGATCTCCACCAATACCAAACGTCTCTAAAGTATCATCTATACTATGGATACTCTCAGGATCATTCAAATCAATTTTAATCTGAAGTTTTCCCATCGCTTCAAAATCTGCACTGGCACCAAAACTAATTTTAGTATCTTTAGGTTTTATATAGTTAATACCTGCATTTGCATTCATAACTCCTAAATCTATCTCTAGTTTTTTACCAATAAAAATAGACTCTTCATCAGACTCTTTAGCATTGTAAACAACGGGTAATGTAAACCCAAATCCAGTACTTCCCCATTCATATTCTGCGTTAAACTCCTGTGGCTTATTCGTACTGTATGTTGTTGAGGTAAGAAGATTACGAGGCATTACACGCGTTTTTGTTCTCTCTAATATACTCTTATTTGTTAAGCCTAAATCAACAGCTTGCATTCCCCAAAATGGTAAACCAAAGGCTCCTGAAAATTTATACCAACCTTCATTGGTTAATTCACTTCCAGAATCTAATGTTACCGAGAATCCTTGACTCTCATCATTCTGTTCATTTCTATCTAAGAAGTTACTGCTACTTCCAGAGACGATTGCATTTTCAGGTTTTCCTGCTGTTGTCCAATTGGTGGTTAACCCCAAAGGATTACTTAATGCTCTCACATCTAATACATGTGCTATTTTTAAAGTTTTATCAGAACATACCTCTTCTGCATTCTCTTCAAAGTCTACCGAGACAAATTTTGTATTGGTTTTCCATTTTGCTAATCTTTGTTCACAATTTATTTTAGGTGAAGCATTACAATCACTCTCTTCAACCAAACCACCATTTAATGCACCCGTACAATCTAAGCCCAAACTTGCAAAATCAACTTTAAAATCACCATCACCTTCAACTTTTATAGCACCATCAATCAGTGTCTTAGTATTCAATTTATTGGCAACTTGTGAAAATGCAAAACGCTTAAACGTCATGGAATAACCATAAATATCTAAATCTTCATTGGCTTCGTCGAGGCTACCATTGAATACTCCTGTAATACCCGATGGTCTAATATAGTACTTACTTTTAGAATTACTGGACAATGTCACACTCTCTGTATTACCAACTTTTACATTCATATTGGTACCTGCTAAAGAAGTAAGAGAATCTACTTCATCATTAGTTAAATAAAGAGAACCAACATTCAATCCTGCAAAAAGTCCATTTCCTTTTTTGGTAAATGGACTTTTTAAACTATGTAAATTTGACAATCGACCTGTACTATCTAAATCACGACTTCCCAGTAGTGTAGAGATTAATGCTTGTGGTGTATTTGCAGTTAGGGTAAACCCAGGAACATACATAACTCCTTGTGTATCATTGTCTCTCTCAAATACATACTGTGAGTTTTTTTGAGAACCCCATGCTATTTTCTTATTGTCTATATTGACAGCACTCATAAAGGCACCATCTTTTCCAGTATAACGATTAGTACTTGCAAACGTATATTTTGTCTGAGAAGAACTTCCTTCTTCTGAACATGACTTATCTTTACATTCACTACTGTAACCAAGGGTATAATTTCCTACCATGTCTCCATTAAACGGTACTATTTCACCATTAACAATATTAAGATCAAAACCATTTTGCGTCATTGAACTATAAGGAAAATGAATTTTAGCATTGCTTACGGCTTCAAAATGAATTGGGGTATTCGTTTGTAAACCATTGTCATTAATAGTTACATTAAACGTACCAGTTGAATGAGCAAACTGAATATCATTACTCGTTAATTTACTACGATCTCCATTATGAATATATCTTGCCGAAACATTGGTAAATTTTAATCCTTCAGAATTAAATCTTAGCTCTGCATTATCCAAATTCATATAGAAAGGTAATCCTTTAGCATGAAAATAAGGAGTCAAACTATTATTTTCATCAAACTCTTTCTTTAATACAATTGAAATATCATCCCAATCATCAGATATATTAGGATGAGATAAAGAGACTAAAAAGTATCGCTGTGCTTCAGGAGAAATGGGCAATAAATTTCCATTTTCAAGTGCTTCATAATGCATGGTTACACTGGGAGGAAGTGAAAACAAAGTTATCATGCTATCACCAACAAAATCTCCATCAGCATTAATATGAATTTCTCTACTTCCTGCATCTAAAATACTAAATAGCCATGAATCAAATGACGTTCTTACCAACGCTGTATTGTTAGGAAATCGTATTTCACTACTTTTTAAAGTACTATCATAACTGTTATCAGTACTGTTATAACGCAACTCCATACATGCATGAACAACTGAACCATTAACATCATTCCATGCAGCGGAAGGTCTCCAATTTATACCCATATCAAATTGAGCATATTGAATCATACTGTCATCAAAACTTCCTACAATCTCATTACAACTGCTGTCTAATTTCTTTCCATACTGTGCCGTGCGAATATCAACCAAAGTAGTATTTACTTTTAATTTATTGGATAAACCCACAAATTTAGGTAAAACATCAGAAATTTTTGAAACCGTAAGATGTGTAATAACATTGCTGACAACATCGGTTATAACTCTAAACTTAACATTCTTTCCAGAACGATAAGCCTCTTTAAAAAAGTTTTTTAAAGAAGCAGTTACCTCAATTTCTACACCCATAGAGACAATAGAACGCTCTGTAACAGATATCCCTGACTTAACCAATAAAGGAGTCTTCCCCTCTGCAATGGCAAAGACTTCAGCCGTATAAGCTGTTGGTGTTTTTGTGGTACTTTTTAAAGTGAAATTCAACCTTAACTCATCTGTCGGTAAACCTGTATAGAAAACAGTTTCACTCTCATAATCTTTAAGGACACCATTAAGTCGTGCAGACTGTAATGAAAACTCAGAAATAGTGAGTGTTGTCCCAGAAGCACCTATTTCAACCCAATCATCCTCTGGTGCCTCTACTTCACCAAGTTCTAAATTTTCAGTTACCGTATCCCATGTATCATCCTCATCATCAACAACCATATCTTCATAAGTATCTTGAGCCAGACCATCTATAACGCCATTATCACCAAAATCTCTATAAAGATTATCCATGGTATTTAATGAAAACTTCTGAATGTTATTTAATTTTCCACTGATCTTCTCAATAGGATGAGACTTATCTAAAACTTTAAGTAATGTTGCCGAAAAAAGAAGTAAATTCTTATTTTCTTCTTTTAATGTCCCATTCAAATCATAAATATCCAATTCAGAAGCATTAATATTTTCAGCTAAACCAAAAAGTATTTTCATTGAATATTTTGTTGAAGCTAACGCATCAGCATAAGATTTTCCACCTTGCATTAAGACAATAACACGATTATATTCTAAAGAAGTAAACAGATTAATGTTGATCTGTTCAGAAACTTTTTTATTACTTAGATTAACCAGAGCATAAAGTTCAACTTCTTCTGTACTATTTTTACCGGTAAATTCATTAAAAAATCTACCTTTCGCGGTCAAAAGATAAAGTCCAGTCGAACCAAGTTTCAACCCATAAGTCCCTTCATTAGTGATATCTGCTCTTGTTATCGACCCATAAAGAGAACCCTTATCATTCAGTGCTTGTACCGTTATCTCTCCATCAAGAAATCTTCCTTTTTGTACCACACCAGATATATTAGAACTTGTACCCGTATTACTACCCGAACTAGAACCCGAGCCAGAACAACTTGTAAAAAACAAAAGAAATAAACCTATTATAAAAATCAAGAATAAAGTGTTATTTTTTTGACTATTTTTTAATTTACCATACATATCTTATACCTCCTTTAATATATTTTTGATATTTAAATTAATAACATAAACACAGTATATAACTATTTTGTTACATAAACGTTACAAAATATTATTTTTATATTATTTATATTAAATAAAATCATTATTTATTTTTGTTTAAAGTTATTTTTTTAAATAAAAAAGGATGAAGATTGATAATGATATATCATGAAGAAAGGTTAAAAAAGGAGTTACGAAAAGATATATTTAAAAATTTTATATTTTAAATATATACCCTTCTGCGGAGCATGTTTCTATAAATTTATGTTTTAATTTGGCACGAAGGCGACTTATCAGCGTTCTAAGTCGTGAGTTACTACTTGGCTTATCTGGCCATATTTCATACTCGATGGTTGAGATAGAGATTAAACTTCCAAGATTATTTAAGAAAAGTACCAAGAGTAATCTCTCTTTTTTACTCAAATGTACCGATTCATTACAACACATAAGCTGTGAAGCATGGCTATCGAATGTAAATTCTTTATCTAAATAGATATCACCCTTAGCAATACATTCTTGTAATGTATGTTCGCGTAATCCTATCTTAATAGAAGCAAGCAATTCTTGACGATTAAATGGCTTTACCAAGTAAGCAATAGGATCTACCGCGACTGCTCTATCAATTGTATTTTCATCCATATAAGCGGCTAAAAATATAATGGGCATATTGGGTTTTAATTTCTTAATTTTCTCAGCAATCTCAATGCCGTTTTTTTCAACAAGAAATATATCCATTAACACCAAGTCAACCTCTAATGTTACTGCTAACGTATACGCTTCATTTCCATCAGAACAGACCCCTGCAATGGCATAACCCAACTGAGTCAGATAGATTTTGATCTCCTCTGCAACAATGGATTCATCTTCGACGATTAATATATTTTTTTTGTTCATGGTTAAATCCTATATAAAACTTTGTATAAAATTAAAAAACACTAGGTTTGAAATATAAATATAATGTCAATTATAATAGCTAAAAATATTTAAAATTTGGAAAAATGTAAAATTAGATAATTTGTTAAAGGAGAGAGGAGGTTAAGAGATAAGATAAACTTATCTCTTTAAAAATTATGCAGGTACTACAGAGACTCTTTTTTTCCCTCTAGCAACGTTGTCGAATTTAACAACACCTTCAATAATAGCAAAGATAGTATGATCTTTACCCATACCAACACCTGTACCAGCGTGAACTTTTGTTCCTCTTTGTCTAATGATGATATTTCCAGGGATTACTGCTTCCCCACCATATTTTTTTACACCTAGACGACGTCCAGCTGAATCACGGTTATTCTGTGTAGAACCTTGACCTTTCTTGTGTGCCATACTATGCTCCTTATGCTATGCTTGTAATTCTAACTCTAGTAAAGTCTCTTCTGAAACCTCTTTTAAGCTTTGAATCTTTTCTTCTTCTTTTCTTATAGATGATAACTTTTTTGTCTCGACCTTCGTTAATCACCTCACCTTTAACCACTGCACCCTCTACAAAAGGAGTACCTACAGTTAATTCACCGTTGTCTAGTGCGAGAACTTCTTTGAATTCTACTGCTGCTTTTGGCTCTAAACTCATTTTGTCAAAACAGATGATATCACCTTCTTGAACTTTGAATTGTTGACCACTTGCTTTAATGATTGCGTACATTGCAAACCCTTCATCATTGATATTTTAAAGTTGTTATTTTAAAAAGTTTGAGATTATACCCAAAACAGTTTTAATTTTGTTTTAAAGATGAAAATACTCGAAATATTTTCATCAATTATGAAAAAATATTGACTATTTTTTGCCATAGAGCCTGAAAAAATGTACTTATTTGATTCCAAATAGTTAATTCATCTTCTCCTGAAGTTCTATCAACACTCTCATTTAACTCTTTGATGCTTTTATTTAATTCTTCATTTATAGATGTTGTATTCTTTTCAGTGACACTTTCACTTGTACTTATAATGTCATCCAATGTTGCAATAGATGAGAGTCCACCAACTTCTTCTCCACCCCACATATTTTTATTAATGGCAACATGACAATCAATACATTTTTGAAGACCTTGATGCTGAACAACGTTAGATTTCACCACTTTATTAATATCATGACAATCCCAACAGTCATCACCACAACCATTACCCATGTCTATCTTTTCCATCTCTTCTTGCGTATGACATGTCTTACACGTTACCAAAACCTCATGTTCTTTTGCTAAATCATCTTTTAGTTCTGTTAATTTAGGGTGACATAAAACACAGTCTCCCTCACAGGCAACAAGCGTACTATTCATTAGAAAAAGAGTTAACACAATAAAAATAATTTTTTTCATTAATCGCTCCATTTTATCATTTTTAAAATTATAACTTTTTTATTTCAAAAATTACTGACAGAAAGATAAGCTTCGTGTGTATTCAGCAATTTTTTTATTGCGTTCTCTGCTCCGAAAAGGACTCCAATACCGCGCAGCACCTCTCCAAGATCGTCCCTCTTTTCCAACAATGACACCATCTTCCTTAATCCAACGATTCAAAATACGCACACCACACTCTAAATTGATTTTAGGATCATGTAACTCTCTTTCATCCCCTATACCACAATGGTAGTTTCCATTGGCACTCTCTTTTGAAATCTGTAATAATCCTCTACTCACCACATTATTTCCATTATTGTCAGGGAAATTTTCGGTATAACTCTCTTGAGGGTTATAAGAACTCTCCAACGCTGCCAATTTAGCAATAAGATGAACCCAGAAATCACCCCTTCTTTCTCTGTTAAGCCTTGGATAGGTTGGGCAATATCTTGCTATATCACGGGGAATAGTTAAAAGTAAATTTTGACCATATTGACCAATTGCACTTTGTGTAAAATGTGTCCACTTATCCCCATCGGGTAAATGACTCCATGCTGTCTGCATACGTTCAACATGTGGGATAGGTTCAGAAGGAATATATATTTCAGTAGAAGGAAGTGTACTCATTGACTCACGTTTTATACAAGCTGTTAGGGATAAAAAGCATAGTAAAAGAGCAAGGTTTAGTATGGTTTTTTCTTTTTTCATCATAAAATATTATAGTCTTATTTAAAATTTTTGTAAAGAGAAAATAGAAGAAGAGAGAGCAAGACAACCATGCCTTACTCTTTGTAGATTATGCGTGATAGTTCGGTGACTCTTTGGTAATGGTAACATCATGAACATGACTCTCACTAAGTCCAGCTGAAGTAATTTCAACAAACTCAGCCTTTTCCCAAAATACTTCAATAGATTCTGAACCACAGTATCCCATAGAAGCACGAAGTCCACCTATCATTTGATGCACAACAGAAGAGATCTTACCTCGATAAGGCACACGTCCCTCTATTCCTTCTGGAACAAGTTTATCAGCTGCTGTTCCCTCTTGAAAGTAACGATCCGTACTCCCTTTGGTCATCGCACCAATACTTCCCATTCCACGATACTCTTTAAACTGTCTACCATTAAACAAGATCATCTCACCTGGTGCTTCATATGTTCCTGCCAATGCTGAACCAAGCATTACTGAACTTGCGCCAACTGCCAATGCTTTTGCAACATCTCCAGAAAATCTAATACCCCCATCAGCAACCACAGGCACACCCAGTGCATTTGCCACTTGTGCTACTTCATCAATAGCAGAAATTTGAGGAACACCCACACCTGTTACAATTCTAGTTGTACAGATAGACCCTGGTCCAATTCCTACTTTAACTGCATCTGCACCCGCTGCGATTAAATCTTTAGCTGCTGCGCCACTTGCAATATTTCCTGCAATCACATCTACATCAAGATTGGCTTTAATATCTTTGAGCGTATCAATGATCCCTTGTGAATGTCCATGCGCAGAGTCAAGAACAATAACATCAACACCTGCTTCTACCAATGCGGTAGCACGATCAAGTTGACCTACACCAATAGCTGCTCCGACACGAAGTCGTCCATGCTCATCTTTATTGGCATTAGGAAATTGCTCTTTTTTCTCTATATCTTTAATGGTAATAAGACCCTGAAGTTTTCCCTCATCATCAACAATAGGAAGTTTCTCAATTTTA
>Ga0256826_1000141_pt1 | contig 37788 bp, 34 predicted proteins | sample CV79metaG_FD_185975 | JGI IMG/M metagenome (GOLD analysis project Ga0256826, IMG submission 185975) | Hydrothermal vent microbial communities from East Pacific Rise, Pacific Ocean - CV79 | ecosystem: Environmental > Aquatic > Marine > Hydrothermal vents | place: Pacific Ocean: East Pacific Rise...
TGGAGTATCCTAAGAGTGCTATAGATTTTAATGTCTATCTTCGCAGTCGTATCGATTTTTTTGATGAGGTGGCATTAGAGTCGCGTTTAAAGTTTGAGCTTGATCTTTGTGAAGAGGAGCGTTACATCTACTTTAATGAGACCAAACTGCAGCGTATCATTGATAACAACATCACCAATGCTATTAAGTTTACTGTAGTGGGTGAGACGATCTATATAGAGACGCGTGTAGTGGACTCTAAGATACGATTTGCTATCTTTAGCCACTCCAAAAAGATTGATGATACTAATAAGGTCTTAGAACCGTATTATCGTGAAGATGGGAGACTAGAAGGTTTTGGTCTTGGACTTAACTTGGTAAAATCGATCTGTGATGAAGAGAATGTTGAGATATCAATCGTATCGATAGAACAAGAGACCCGTTTCTCCTATCTGTTTGAGACGATGCTAAGGTGAAAAGATGAAGATATTTTTGTTAGAAGATGAGGTGATGCTAAACGAGTCGATCGTAGAGTATCTAGAGATCATCAACCACAGTGTCAGAGCATCATTAGATGGAAGTGAAGCACTTAAGATCCTTCAAGATGAGAACTTTGATCTTTTGATCTTAGATATTAATGTTCCTGGGATGGATGGCCTGACTCTTTTAGAACAGCTTCATGAGATGCGTATCCATACCCCTGCAATCTATATTAGTGCATTAGTAGATATAGAAGATATCTCACGTGCTTATGATCTGGGCTGTTATGACTACCTCAAAAAGCCTTTTCACCTTAAAGAGTTGTCACTGCGTATTGACAAGATCAAACTCTCCAATGAGACACCCCGTGTACATCTTAGACTCTCTAAAAACTACTCCTATGATCAAGAGAACAATCAGCTTCTTTATAATGGAGTGGTACAACTACTCTCTAAGCGTCAGGCCCAGATCATAGACCTTATAGCAAGAAATCGTGGACGTATTGTCGATTTTGATCAGTTTCAAAACTATGTTTGGGATGAGACTTTTGTAGACAATGCCACTATTCGCGCTGAGGTTAACCGTCTCAAAAAGGTCCTTAAAGAGGACTTCATACAAAACATACGCTCACAAGGGTATATGATCGATATTCCTAAAGAGATATAGGGCTCAAGCCCTTTTGTCTTCTCCTTTTAACCTTTTTTTCCATCTTTAGTACCTTCTCTTGTTACTTTCTCTCATAATCACATAGTAAATCAACGTTAAATGAACACTTTTTCATAAATCATCGCTTTTGCTACGTTGTTGCTACGTTTGGCTTTTACTATTGAGATGTGAAAAATCTCTCTTGTTGAGAGATGTAATGAAAAGGATGAAAATGAAAAAAGCGATAACCTTAAGCCTAGCAGCTTTGGTAGCATCTACCACACTTTTTGGAGCTGAAGATCTCAGTGGTATGTTTGTAGAAGGAAAAACGAGCGGTCAGGTCCGTATGTTTTATGTAGACCGTCAATATCAGGGTGGTAGTGGAGCTGATACCCATCGTAACTCACTTGCTTTAGGGGGACACCTAAAGTTTGAGACAGCAGACTTTAAAGGCTTGAGTTTTGCAGCGGCACTCTATAACACTAGTGGTATTCATGCCTTTGATTATGATGTTGTGGATCCTTCACTTTTAGGTACAGGGCTTCAAAGCTACTCTGTTCTTGGTGAGTTCTATGCGAAGATTAATCTTGCTGAGTATGGTACAAAGACAGCAGCTAAACTTGGTTATCAACGTTATGATGTTCCGATGATGGGGAGTGATGATGCGCGCATGCTTCCTAACACGTTTGAGGCTTATAAGTTCACCAACAATGATCTTGAGCGTGTCAGCTTTCAGGTTGCTCAAGTTAACAAGATCGCTTATGGTACTTTTAGCAATATCTATAGTGGTGGTATCTTAGGTGCGACTTCAGGTTATCCGATCCAAGGCAATATTGGAACAGGTCATTACACCAATATGGGTCAAGCTGCAGTAGGTAGAGATACTAAGGGTGTAACCAATGCTATGGTGACGTTTAAGAGTGATCACTTTAGCGCCAAGATCTCCAATGATTATGCTTGGGACCTTTATAACACGCTTTATGCAGATGTTGGTGCTAAGTGGACCTGTCTGTTGAGTGACAGTGTACATCCATTTTTTAATGCACAACTCATCAAACAAAACAGTGTGGGTGGTGCTTATATGCAAGAGCTTTCAGGTAATGGAGAGATGGACTCTTTATATGTAGCAGCTAAACTTGGTTTTAAAGTGGCGGGCTTGAGCGCTTATGGTGCTTACTCACAAACGGGTGCAAACAGTGCTTCTGACGTTGCCAATGGTAATGCTTACGCTAATGCTATTGTCTCTCAGTTTGGTGGGATGCCAGCTTATACCCAAGGTATGGTGACACGTCATCAGTTCCTTGGCGGTACAAAAGCGTGGAAAGCAGTTGTCTCTTACAACTTTAAAGATCTAGGAAGTGACCTCTCTACAACACTTTACTACGCCTCTTTTGATGTCGATGCAAACAGTGGTTATGGTGTGGCAAGAACAGCGACAGAGCCTGGTTTTGATATCAAGTACAACCCCGCACTGGTTAAAAACCTTAACCTACGTTTTCGTGGTAACTTTCCACGAAAGTTTGCTGAGTCTACAGCAGGCAGTGACACGGGTTGGAATGAGTATCGTTTAATCGCGAACTACAACTTTTAATTAAGTTATTGACCATAGGATAAGCTGGGTTATAATAACCCAACAAAGAAGAATTTATACATTAAGGAGTTCTTATGAACAAAGAACAGGTAAACGCGATCAAAAATGATCCGAATTTTAAGACTTTAGTTGCAACACGTTCAAAATTTGCATGGAAGTTGACAATAGCGATGCTAGTAGTCTACTTCTCATTCATCTTGACGATTGCTTTCAACCCTAGTGCTTTAGGCACACCACTAAGTGATGACACGGTAACAACTGTCGGTATCCCTGTAGGTATTATCATCATTATATTTGCTTTTGTTTTAACAGGTATCTATGTGAGACGTGCCAACAGTGAATTTGATGAGCTAACAGAAAAGATCAAACAAAAAGCTAAGGAGAACGCATAATGTTGAAACGTATTTTAATAGCATTAACCCTCCTTGCAACTGCTGCATTAGCATCAGGAACGATTGATGGTGAGATTGAGAAGCAGGCATTAAACATGTCGGCAATTGTTATGTTTGTACTCTTTGTTGGTGCAACATTGGGTATTACGTATTGGGCAGCTAAACGTACAAAAACAGCTAAAGATTTCTATACAGCGGGTGGTGGTATCACCGGTTTTCAAAATGGTATGGCGATTGCAGGTGACTATATGTCAGCAGCATCATTCCTTGGAATCTCGGGATTGGTATACCTTAAGGGTTATGATGGTCTCATCTACTCTATTGGTTTTCTTGTAGGTTGGCCAATCATCCTCTTCTTAGTGGCAGAACAGCTTCGTAACCTTGGAAAGTATACCTTTGCAGATGTTGCTTCTTACCGTTTACGTCAAACACCGATCCGTACACTTGCGGCTTCTGGTTCGATCGCAACAGTGATCCTTTACCTGATCGCTCAGATGGTAGGTTCGGGTAAATTGATCCAGCTTCTTTTTGGTCTTCAGTATGAAGTAGCGGTTGTTTTAGTGGGTGTATTGATGATTCTTTATGTCACATTTGGTGGTATGCTTGCGACGACTTGGGTACAGATCATTAAAGCATTTTTACTCCTTTCGGGTGCAACATTTATGGCTATTGCAGTTATGGCGCACTATGACTTTAGCTTTGGGGCGCTCTTTGCAACGGCAACAGAGATGAAAGGCATTGAGATCATGAGTCCAGGTGGATTGGTTAGTGACCCTGTTTCAGCCATCTCACTTGCAGTTGCTCTGATGTTTGGTACGGCAGGTCTTCCGCATATCTTGATGCGTTTCTTTACAGTAGGTGATGCTAAAGAGGCTCGTAAGTCAGTCTTCTTTGCTACAGGGTTCATTGGGTATTTCTATATCCTTACCTTTATCATTGGTTTTGGTGCGATCGTGATGGTTTACCAAAATCCTGAGTATTTAGATCTTGCGAAACAGGCTGTTAATGGTGGTCATCCGATCTTGGGTGGAAACAACATGGCTGCGATTCACTTGTCACATGCTGTAGGTGGAGACTTCTTCTTAGGGTTTATCTCAGCAGTAGCATTTGCAACGATCCTTGCCGTTGTTTCAGGTCTGACCCTAGCAGGTGCTTCGGCAGTATCACACGACCTTTACGCTTCTGTGATCAAAAAAGGTAAGGCTGATGGTATGGCAGAGATGAGAGTCTCTAAGATGGCTACAGTAGTCCTTGGTATTGTCGCTATCTTTATGGGTATTGCGTTTGAGAACCAGAACATCGCTTTTGTGGTTGGTCTTGCGTTTGCTATTGCAGCGTCTGCTAACTTCCCGATCTTGTTCCTCTCTATGTTCTGGAGCAAGTTGACGACACGTGGTGCAGTCGTAGGTGGTTCACTGGGTCTTGCAACAGCAGTTATCCTTGTGATTTTAGGTCCAATCGTTTGGGTACAGATTCTTGGTAATGCGGAAGCAATCTTCCCTTACAAGTACCCAGCGCTGTTCTCTGTAACGGTATCATTTGTGGGTATCTGGTTCTTCTCCATTACTGATAAGTCAGACGGTGCGGCTAAAGAGATCGAAGCCTTTGAAGCACAGTACATTCGTTCTCAAACGGGTATCGGTGCAGAGGGTGCAGTAGATCACTAAGCCTTTGGCTTAGTACGAAAATGGGAAATGGTGAATGGAAAATAGGAGTTCAGAGAACTTAAATCCATTTACCATTTACCTTTCACTATTTTCCAACGACTAACAGGAGTTAAGCATGAGCAAGTACGATCAGCAGCAGCTATTGGCATCAACACATCCGTTTGATCTTTTAGATGATCGTGTCATCATACAACTCAGTACGCAGATGGATATTGCTTATTATCCTGTGGGTACAACGCTAATCTCTCCTAGTATTGGAAGTGATGCACTCTACATCATCATCAAAGGTAGTGTTTATGAACACCTTGAAGATGAGCTACACAATGTCTACAGTGAGGGTGACAGCTTTGATGCTAATGCCCTCATCTATAGTGACACAAAGTCAAAGTTTGTGGTTCAAGAAGATCTTATCTGTTACCTCCTAGACAAAGAGATTTTCTTAAACCTCATACAAGACCATGAAAGCTTTAAGAGCTATTACCTTCAAGACTTTATCTCCAAGCACCAACTGCTCAAAAAGCATCAGCAACAAAACAGACTGACCCCTTTTATGATGGCCAAAGTCTCAGACATCTTTTTACATGAAGCCTGCATCGTAGAACCGCAATGCAGTATACGTTCAGCTTTAGTAGAGATGCAGGCATTACACAGTAGTGCTATCTTAACAGAGATGCCACAAGGCTTAGGCATTATCACTGATGCAGATCTTAGAGCAAAAGTACTGCTTGAAGGGATCTCTCAAGATGCAGCAGTTGAGACTATTGCTAAGAGTCCTGTAGTGACCATTGATGTTGAGGCTTTTTTGTTTAATGCTCTTTTACTGTTTACCAAGCATGGTATTAAGCGTCTTGTGGTTCTCAAAGAGAAGAAGGTTGTGGGTATTCTTGAACAGATCGACCTCTTAAGCCACTTTGCAAATCACTCTTACCTTATAGCGATGCAAGTGGCGAAGGCCCGTAGCATTGATGAACTCTCCAATATCCAAAAAGAGCAGCATTTTTTAGTCCAATCCATGCAGGCAAAAGGGGTAAAGGTACGCTACATCTCAAAATTAGTTAGTGAACTTAATGAGAAGGTTTACTCTAAAGTCTATGAGCTTAGTGTACCTCAAGAGTACCGTTCTCAAGCAGCACTTATTGTTATGGGTTCTGAGGGACGTCATGAACAGATCTTGCGCACCGACCAAGACAATGCTCTCATCATCTCAAATGAGGCAGATGTGTCGCTGTTTGAGCCTTTTATGATACAGTTTTCAAAACACCTTGAGACCTTGGGCTTTCCTCTGTGTAAGGGTGCTGTGATGGTCAATAACGCTGAGTGGCGTGGGAGTGTTAAGCGTTTTGAAGCGCGTATCGATCATTGGGTAGAGAGTTATGATGAAGCTTCACTACAAAAGCTTGCTATCTTTTTAGATGCCCATTGTGTTAGTGGAGATTGCACTTTGTTGGATGAGACCAAGCACTTTTTATACCGTTGTTTTACAGCAAGAGAAGATATCTTGGCACAGATGGCAAAGAGTGCGCTTTCGTTTGAGACGCCGTTAACGCTTTTCTCTAACTTTATTACAGAACGTTCTTCAAACAGCAGTGCCATTGATCTTAAAAAAGGTGGTATTTTTGCCATAGTACATGGGATCAGAGTCTTAGCACTTGAACATGGTATCCATGATACCAATACCATCGAGCGTATCAAAGCGCTTAACAATCAAAACATCTTTGACAAGCAGTTTGCGACAGAACTGATCGAAGCGTATGATACGCTCTTAGGTATAAGGCTCAATGCCCGTCTTAAAAAACCTGAGAACTTAGAAGATGCAAACTTCATTAACCCTAAAGATCTTGACAAGTTTGAACGTGACTTACTTAAAGATAGTTTTAAAGTCCTTAACACCTTTAAAAAGTACCTGAACTATCACTATCATCTCAATATGGTGACTTAGATGTTTGCTACATGGAAAAAAAATATAAACCGTAAACGTCTGAAAGATGAGAAGTTTGACTTCTTGTTTGACGCTTATGATGGTGATGAGATGGTTGTGTTCGACACGGAGACGACAGGTCTTAACCCTAGAGTAGATGAGCTACTCTCTATTGGTGCCGTCATCATCAAAGAGAATAAGATCTTAAGTTCAGAAACTTTTGAGATCTTTATTAAGCCAACGGAAGCGATATCTCAAGAAAGTATTAAGATTCATCACTTAAGAGAATGTGATTTTGAAACGGCTGTTTCTGCTTTAGAGGGGGTCGAAAAGTTTTTACGATTTATCGATTCACGCCCTCTAGTAGGGTACTACTTGGAGTTTGATGTTGCTATGATAGAGCGTTATGTAAAGCCTTGGTTAGGTATCAAACTGCCCAATAAGCAGATCGAAGTTTCTGCACTTTATTTTGATAAAAAAATTAGCTTGATTCCGCAAGGAAACATAGATTTGCGCTTCGATACAATCTTGCAGGATTTGAAGCTTCCCAACATGGGACAGCATAATGCCGTCAACGATGCCATTATGGCAGCGATGATTTACTTGAAGTTAACCACTTCAAGTTACAATTTAAAACAGTAATAAAAAGAAGTTTTCTATGAGCTTCCGAGAAGAGCCTATCGCTTTTGTCGGAAACTCATAGAAGTTTAAAAATATAAAAAATAAGGATCGACATGAGCGATAATAGAGAAGTATTTAAGCCGAACAAAGAGTTTGCAAAGACAGCACGTATCAAAAATATGTGTGAGTATCATGAACTACAAGATTGGGCTACAGAAGACTATGAAGGTTTCTGGGAGCACTTTGCTAAAGAGAAGATCACTTGGATGGAGCCATTTCATACGGTTTTAGATGAGTCTAATGCGCCATTTGTGAAGTGGTTTGATGGGGGTAAGCTTAATGTTTCTGAGCAGTGTATTGACCGTCACTTAGAGGACAAAAAGAACAAAGTTGCCATCATCTTTGAAGGAGACAATGGTGATCAACGTGTTATTACCTATCGTGGTCTTTCACAAAAAGTAAACCGTATGGCCAACCTGTTGAAAAACCAGTTTGATGTCAAAAAGGGTGATCGTGTTGTTATCTATATGCCAATGATCCCTGAAGCGGCATTTGCAATGTTGGCATGTGCTCGTATTGGTGCGATTCACTCTATTGTTTTTGGTGGGTTCTCTGCTGAAGCATTGAGAGATCGTATTGAAGATGCTGATGCTAAAGTAGTAATCACTGCAGATGGTGCTTACCGTAAAGGAAAGCCATACCTTCTAAAGCCAGTTGTTGATGATGCTCTTTCTGGAAACTCTCCGGTTAAAAAGGTACTTGTTGTTGAGCGTAACCATGAAGAGATCAACTGGGTTGCAGGTCGTGACTACTCATACAACGAGATCATCAAAAATGAGTCAAATGTATGTGAAGCGGAGCCAATGGATTCTGAAGACCCACTCTTCTTACTTTATACGTCAGGTTCAACAGGTAAGCCAAAAGGTGTCCAGCATAACTCTGCAGGTTACATCCTTTGGGCGCAGATGACGATGGAGTGGGTGTTTGACGTGAAGCCAGACGATACTTACTGGTGTACAGCCGATGTAGGTTGGATTACAGGTCATACCTACATTGTTTATGGTCCACTTGCTATGGGTGCGACAACCGTTATGTTTGAGGGTGTACCAACGTATCCAGATGCAGGTCGTCCATGGGCAATGGTTGAAGAGTATAAGATCAACCAGTTTTACACGGCACCAACCGCCATTCGTGTACTTCACAAGATGGGTGAGCATGAGCCAGCGAAGTATGACCTTAGCAGCTTGAAAGTACTTGGAACAGTAGGTGAGCCTATTGATCCACCAGCTTGGAAGTGGTACTACGAGCAAGTAGGTAACTCTAACTGTGCGATTGTTGATACCTACTGGCAGACAGAGACAGGTGGTCACATCGTCTCTCCACTACCAGGGGCAACACCGATCAAGCCAGCTTGTGCAACATTCCCAGTACCGGGCATTATGGCTGAGATCGTTGATGAAGAGGGTAACAAAAAAGCTCCAGGTGAAAAAGGGTTGATGTGTATTACACGTCCATGGCCTTCACAGATCCGTAATGTATGGGGAGATGAAGCACGTTACAAGTCTTCATACTTTGGAGATGTCACTAAAGATGGTAAGCCGATCTACTTTACGGGTGATGGTGCTGTTTATGATGAAGAGGGCTACATTACGATTACTGGTCGTACAGATGATGTTATCAATGTCTCTGGTCACCGTATGGGAACTGCTGAAGTTGAAGCAGCGATCAAGAAGCACCCTAACGTTGCAGAAGTTGCCGTTGTTGGTAAGCCTCATGAGATCAAAGGTGAGGGTATCTTCGCCTACATCGTTTTGAAAGAAGATGATGGTGTAGCGGATGAGGTTGAAGAGGTCAAAGCGATCAACAACGTGATCAAAAAAGAGATCGGTAACATCGCACTTTGTGATGATATGGTCTTTACACCAGGTCTTCCAAAGACACGTTCTGGAAAGATCATGCGTCGTATCTTACGTGCGATTGCTAAGGGTGAGGAGATCACTCAAGATACTTCAACATTAGAAGATCCTAGTGTGGTAGAGACGATTCAAAAATGTGTTAATGGTGGAAACTGTTAAGTACAAGAGCTTAAATTCTCTTGTTTGATAGATTGGTATTGCATGAGAGATTGTGCTTACTAAACGCTACTTTTGTGTAGCGTCTCTTTCTTTTTAAAGCAGCATGTTCTTACACGCTTGCATCTCAAAAACCTTATGACACTTTGCTGTTTATGAGAAAAATCCCATCATAGATTTACGTCCAAACTTTTGAACCAGCATTGGTGCAGTTGCACCTCTTCCATTGGCAATGCTAACATCAGCACCTCTTGCTACAAGCACACCACAAAGTTCTGTCATATTATCCATGATCGCTTCCATCAACGGAGTCCAACCCACACCATCTACTTTGTCTATATCGGCACCTTTTGCCAATAAGAACTCAACCATATCACGGCGATCACGACGGATAGTAATGTGTAAGAGGGTCCAACCATACTTGTTTTGGATGTTGACATCAGCGCCTGCATCAATTAGTGCAAGAAAAGCTTGGGAGTCATCGTTATAGACAACATCCTCAAAGATAGCAAAAAGATCATCACTCTCAGGGTGATTATCATAGGCTTTGATGCGTTGTGCGATTGAAGTATCTATCTTATTTAAAAGTTCTGTTTTTGTTGACATGTTAACTCCTTGATTAATATCTTAAATTTATCGTCATTATAGCAATCATACTCTATACTTTCGTTAATGAAAAGCAAAGGTTTGCAAATGGAATTATGTGTCGCACTTGATCTTCCTACGATGGAAGAGAACTTGGCTCTAGTAGAGAAGATCAAAGCTCATGATGTATGGCTTAAGGTAGGACTACGTGCTTATATCCGTGATGGTGAGCCTTTTCTCAAGGCACTTAAAGAGATCAACCCTAACTGTAAGATCTTTCTAGACCTCAAACTCTACGATATTCCTAATACGATGGCAGATGCTGCAGAGTCGATCATGGGTTTAGGTGTTGATATGTTTAATATCCATGCAAGTGCAGGTAAACGTGCGATGACAACAGTGATGGATCGTCTAAAAAAGTATGATGATCGTCCTTTGGTCTTAGCTGTGACTGCTCTGACCTCTTTTAATGAAGATGAGTTTGGTGCAGTTTATGGTGCAGATATTGCGACCAAGGCAGATCAGTTTGCTAAAGAGAGTCATGAAGCGGGTCTTGATGGTGTGGTCTGTTCTGCATTTGAGAGTGCTTCTATAAAGAGCATTACTTCGAGTAACTTTATCACGCTAACACCTGGGATTCGTCCTTTTGGTGAAGATGCAGGGGATCAACAGCGTGTAGCAACCATAGAGTTGGCTCAAAAGCAGGGGGTAGACTTCATTGTTGTAGGCCGTCCGATCTACCAAGCAGAGGCCCCTGAAGCGGTTGTAAAAAAGATTTTGGAGAAGTTGTAAGAACTTCTACTTTTTTTAAGCTTTGTATTAGAACACCCTAAGTATAATCACGTTCTCTTTTCAAGAACACAACGGATAGATGGGTGAGTTGGCTGAAACCACATCCCTGCTAAGGATGCGTACTGGTAACGGTACCGAGGGTTCGAATCCCTCTCTGTCCACCACTTGAATCGAGACTTTCTTCAAAATGTTCCGGATTAGCTCAGCGGTAGAGTAGGTGACTGTTAATCACTTGGTCACTGGTTCGAATCCAGTATCCGGAGCCACATTTCATATCACTTTTTCATTTTAATCTTTGTTGCTACATTCGTCATGTACATGAGTACACCTCCTCATTATGCGCCGCGATAAAATAAAAAATTGATCTGAAATACAAGCTTTAATAGTATATTTAATAAGAGATTAGGAAATGTAAAATGGATTATAAAAAAATAAGTGAAGTGGCAACGATTATTGGAACTGTAATAGCATTTGTAACCTTCTTAGGCTTTAAAGCCTTTGATAACGATACTGCAGTATCTGAAGGTCAGTCCCATCATGTCACATCTTTTGCAATCATTAATGCCGCTACTGAAATTATTAACTCAGAGATGATAACCGTGACCGTATTACAATCAGGATCTTTAGAAACATCACTACATGAATCATCTACGCAATTAGGTAAAGATGCCTACCTACACAATAAACAAATTCTAAAAAGAGATTTGACTAATAATGTCGATAGCTTTATGATAAGAACAACATTTGATCTACCTTTTAAAATCTTTGGTAAAAATAGCCTTTTTAATTACTTTTCTTATTCTAATGGTTCTAACTCATTTGAATGTATTGATTCTAAACTTGTAAATTTTCCCGATAATAAATTTCGTGAGTTGTTTCTAGATTATGACATTCAAATTGTCACAGAGAAGTCAACAAAGGGGAGAGCGTGCCTTAAAAGACTTGGTAATCTTGATATCCCACGGGATCTATTGATCTTAGCAAAAGAGAGTGACAATGAACTATTATGCGGTTTCTCATTTGAGACAAAAGCATTAGATGTATGTACTGATGAGCAGATAGAAATATTGCAAGAGTTTGAACGAAAATCAATATAAGATAAGGTTAAAGTATGAATGAAAATCCAGCACTGGCTTTGATGAAGATTGAGTCGGCTATAAACCATATGCAAAACACGATGATGACGAAAGAGGGAAAGTACAATCTCGATGAGACTTTCTTTGAGCTTTTTGATGATCTGCTGCAACAGCTACAAGAGACACGAAAGATCGCTCAGACTTTGAGAGAACAACATAACAGGTAGTACTTGCTAAATCGGTCTTAATAAGGTACCATTAAAAGACCGAAGGAGAGTTTATGCAGTTAATTAATGATATAAAACCCGTTACCTATTTAAAAAGTAGAGCAGCTGATGTATTGAAGCATATCAATGAAACGCATCGACCAATGATTATCACACAAAATGGAGAGGCAAAGGCTGTTATACAAGACCCTAAAAGTTATGAAGATATGAAAAATGCCATCTCTATTTTAAAACTACTCTCTTTTGCAGAAGAGGACATTAAAAATGGAAACCTTCATAATGAAGAAGATGTCTTTAGTTCCGTAGAAGAACTACTTAAAAAATGAGTCAAACCTATAAACTTCAATGGACTACTAATGCCAGAGATGATCTTTTAGATATTGTTGATTACATCAAAAATGATAATCCTCAAACAGCTCATGAGATCTATTTGAAAATTAAAGCTAAAGCTTCGTCAAGTCATTTTTTTCCTCTAAAAGGTCGTGTAGTACCTGAGCTACAAAAAGAGGGTATTACTCTGTATCGAGAAGTGGTAACATCACCTTGGCGAATTATATATAAAGTTGGAAATGATACTGTTTACATAATGGCTATCTTGGACTCAAGACAAAATGTTGAAGAGGTACTGTTACAGAAACTGGTTAAAGGCTAGAAATATAGGGGTCGGATGATCACCATAACCACGCTGTATCCAATCCATAAAAAAGTTCATACTAGAGGCTTACGAAGATGAAGGTTATAGTTATCACCTGACACATAATACTTCGTATGCTAGCTTAATATAATGCAAGTTAAATTGAAGATCATAACCAGAAAACTCCAAAACTATTGCTCACGACGAACGTTAGGCTACAAAGAACAATCACGAAAGATCATCCAGACGTTGAGAGAACAACATCAATGACCAAAGTTAGGATGATCCTCATTATTACTGCTTATTGGCAATCTTAGTTAGGAAGAAGTCGTATCTATTTGTAACAGTATTATTGATGAAGTTTCCGTTAGTATAGCCAGTGATATAGCGGGTACCTTGCGTATCTATTGCGATGGATTGGGCTGACTCACTTTTAAGGGTACCAAAGAGTGTTGCGTCTAGTTTTTTTCCTGTAGAATCATAGGTGATGAGATATGCATCCTCTTCACCTGCATTGGGTGCATTGAGAAAACTTCCTTCTGTATACCCTGTTATAACAATATTGGAGTGATTGTCTATTGCCATGTCTGATACCTCAACACTTTCGGGTGTACCAAAGTGTTGTTTCCACTGTTGTACACCATCCGTATCAAACTTGATAAGGTAGCCATCTTGAAAGCCTATTTTGGTCTGGTTTTCAAAAGTACCTGAAGATACCCCTGCTATATAGATGCTGTCATTTTTATCAATGCTTAATGCTTTTGTGTAGTCATAAAAGTCCGTTCCAAACTGCTTACTCCAAATAAGTGTACCCGAACCCGATAGTTTCATTAAGACAATATCAGAAGCACCAAGCTTTGTCTCTCCCATAAAGCTGGCACTTGTTTGCGCTGAAACGTAAATGTTGCCATTGCTATCTTTTACAATGTCTCCAGCATGATCATCTGATGTACTACCATACTGTTTTGTCCAGATGATATCACCGTTAGTACTGATCTTCGTAACATAGATGTCATATCCACCATAGTATGTGTTTGCACCAAGACGTCCTTGACCTTCACTTAGCAGATAAGTCGTACCATCATCATCACTTACCATGGCAATAGCCTCATCGTTTTGTACTATGTAAGTGGCATTTGTATCATCAATGCTACCTAACTGTTTAGTCCATAGGTTTTGGCCACTAGAAGAGAGTTTACTTATAAATATATCATGGTCACCAAGGTTTGTAAATCCATCAAAGGCAGCATTTGTATTGCCCGATACATAGACATTGTGTGCTGCATCTATACTGATGGCATTGACGATATCTTGATCATTGGTCCCATAGGTAGTTGTCCAAGCTTGTGTGCCGTTAGCATCAATCTTAGTAACTACAATATCGTGTGATCCTTGTGTAGGATGATGTGGCGCATAGTTAATGAGACTAGCAATATAAGATATACCTTTTTCATCTACGGCATTAGCATAAGCGAAGTAGTTACCATCTTCAGAACTATATTGTTGATGACTTTTTCCATCTACATAGATATCGAGTTGATTGATCGCTAGTTCATTGTTGGCATTGCTAACAACAAGTAAAAAAGAGTAGATACCACCATATATTGGTTTAAATGTTGCATGTGCACTGCTATTGTTCTCAATGCTAACGTTGCTTCCAAAAGGCTCTTCTAGCACACGCCAACTATAGTGAAAGGTATTGTTAGTGATATTTGCATCCATAGAGATGACATGTCCTAAAGAGGTATTTGTATCAATGTATGCAGTAGCATCAGGCGTAATATAAGTAGCTGTATCCTCAACTGAGTCAGCTGAACCACAACCTACCGTAAAGAGTACTATCGGTAGTATTAGTGTTAAAAAGTAATATTTCATTATTTTCCGTTAATTTGATTTATTGTAGTTTATCAAAATTTATTATATATCCGCTTGAAAACAAGTAAGTGATGATACTCCTTTAAAAGTCTGTATAATACCCCATGCAAAACTTACCCCTAGACAACATATTTATCCCCGCTAAAGTACCTTCTAAAAAGGTGATGATCGTTCTTCATGGACGTGGTGATTCATCTGAAGGTTTTACCATACTGCCTGATCTTTTAAACATAGATGAGATGAACTACCTCTTACTCGATGCACCCTTTGAGTACTTTACAGGACTCTCGTGGTACCAACTCCCACCCAACCAACTTCCGGGGATCAAGCACTCTTCACAACTGCTTAGTGAGAGTCTCGATATGCTCTTTGAAGAGGAGTTTGATGTGCAAGAGAGCTTTTTGTTTGGCTTCTCTCAAGGAGCACTGCTTACGTTTGAGTTTGGTGCACGTTATCATCAAAAACTGGCAGGTTATATTGCGATTAGTGGCTATATCTATGATGCTGAGACACTGCTACAAGAGATGAACAGCGATCTTCAAGATGCTTCATGGCTCTGTACCCATGGCACGTATGATGAAGTATTGCCTTATGAGATCTCTAAAAAGCAGGTGGAGCAGTTGCAAGAGGGTGGCTTGAACGTTGCTTTTCATACCTATGAAAAAGAGCATAGTCTTGATCGTGATGAGATCGCGATGATCAGTGCTTGGATTAAAGAGCGACTTTAAGAGATCTTATATAGGTGTTGTAAATACAGCACCTGAACTGCTCTGGTATGTGCGACATCGCTCTGGATGGTGCAGGGCGTAGTAGAGGGTGTATGCTGAGATCAGTGCATCCAAACAATCTTCATGATCTTTAAGACTTTGTCCTTTGAGCAGGTCGATGTTTTGTCTTAAAAAAGGGTGTGGCTGAAAGGTCTGTTGCATATACTCTTGATAGGTCTGAAGGGCTTTTTTAATCTCAACAACACTACGACCTTTTTTACGTTTGTACGGAAGGATCTTGTAGTCATTAAAACAGACGGCAAGTGTGGCATGTGGGTAGACTTCACTAAGAGCAAAATCGTTTTGCAAGTCAAAGCTAAACCCCACTTTAAAGAGTGCATCTTTGAGTGTCTCTCCTCTAATATGATCAAACATCTTAAGTAAAAGCGTACGGTTGACAGGAAGCATTGCGATCTTGTACTTTGCAAAATCTTTGTTAAACTGATTTTCTATGTCACGATTTCCCTGCGCATTATTTACACAAAGCGGGGCATCAACAGCTACTTTAAGTTGGTGGTTTTGTTGGTAAAAAGAGATCTTGTTGAGGATCTCTTCATTGCTTAAGAGCAGGCCGATCTCAATGATATGAAGTGTATCATCAATGACACAAAAACCAGAACGGTTTTTACGCCCCCAAGCCAGATCAATACCAATATAAACTCTTTTTTTTGTCATGTGAAAGTATAGTCCATCTTTGCGTGTTTTAAACATTAAAAAGTTTATATAGATCTCTTTAAAATGCGTATAGGCAAAAATTATATCTTTAAGAGCCATTTCATTATAATAGAGTCAATTAAACACTTTAAGGGATATTATGGGATTTTTTGATGGAGTTAAACGACAACTGCGTTCAGTTATACAGTGGGAAGATCCTCATGAAAATGACCTTTTTTATCGTTGGAGTGGTAATGGTGATGAGATCAAAAATGCTTCCAAGCTTATTGTTGGACCGGGGCAAGGGTGTGTCTTTGTCTATGAAGGCAAGGTTATCTCAGTTATTGAACAAGAGGGTATCGTCTCTCTCTTAACAGATAACATCCCTTTTTGGACGACGATCACCAAAGTGATGCAATCTTTTGAGAGTGAGCACAAAGTGGGGCTTTACTTCTTTAAACGTACTATGATCTTAGATCAGAAGTGGGGAACTCTCTCTCCTATAAAGTATGAAGATCCTGTTTATAAGTTTCCTGTGGGGTTGGTGAGTTTTGGTAACTTTAGTTTTGTTGTGAGTGACGCCAAACGTTTCTTTGTCAATGTAGTAGGCCAACAAGAGAGTTATCTTATCTCTGACTTTAGAGAGATGATGATCAACCGTCTTGCACAACCCATCGCGGATTATCTAGCAGAAGAGAGCCTCTCTTATATTGAGATCGATGCTAAGCGTGAAGAGATCGCTTTTGATGTCAAAGCGCGTGTTTACAAAGAGTTTTCTGCACTAGGTTTTGAGTTGACTGACTTTCGTATAGAAGGGACAGATTTCGATGATGAGACAAAAGCTCGTGTCAATCGCATAGCAGATGTTAGTGCCGATACTCATGCCGCAGGTGTTGCAGGGGTAAGCTATAGTGAACTACAAAGACTGAGTGCGATGAAAGATGCTGCTAATAATGAGGCGGGTGCTGCAGGTGTGATGATGGGTATGGGTGTTGGTAGTGGCTTGGCTACTGAGAGCATCACGACACCAATCAAACGCGATGTGACAGCACGACTTCAAGAGCTTAAGACCTTACATGAGCAAGAGCTTATTAGTGATGATGAGTATCGCGAGAAAAAAAGCATGATTTTAAAAGATCTATAAGTGGCACGATGTAGTAGCTGTTCTGCACCACTTCCTGCGCAGAGTATTATCTGTGCATATTGTGGTACACGTAACGATATTGATATCGAACTACCTGCTCTTAAAAAAGCATTAGCACCTTTAGTCTCTGAACGAATGTGCCCAGACTGCAATACGGCACTTCATAGTATTGATGTTGGAAAAAATGCTCGATTTATGGTCGAAAAATGTCCCACATGTTATGGCCTCTTTTTTGATAACTTTGAGTTAGAACGTCTACTTGAGGCCTCAGTGAAACATCACTACTGGATCGATTATCAAAAAGTACATGCCCTTTTACAAAGCCCAAGACACAAAGATAAGGTAAGTTATAGGCGCTGTCCCATCTGTTTTGAGTTAATGCGTCGTCAAAACTATATGGAACATAGTGGCGTCATTATGGATGTCTGTCATAAAGATGGTATCTGGTTAGATGCAGGAGAGTTTAAACAGATCCAAGAGTGGATGCAACTGGGTGGACATAACAACCCTTCACGTAAGAAGATTGATCACAAAGTATTGCAAGAGCAAGCTAAAATGCGTAAAAGGGCCACTCAAAATCACAAGTCTGAACACTCCAGCAGACCTAAAGATACCGATATGCAAAATTCAGATCCGTATCTCTCTTTGTTTGGAGATCTCTTCTTCTCTTAGTGAGATAGCACTACTCTTCAATCGCCTTCTTAAGGGCTTTATCATTATCGAGATAGACAATGTCTATAACCTTTTGATCTTTGAGAATGACAACCATAACCTCTTCTAGATGCTTTTCATCTTTATATATTAATGCTTCATCTTCTTCTTCGATAACCAAGATAGGGTAGGGGTTGGATGTGAGCATCGGTAAGACAAAAAAACTAATAAAAGAGGGCATGCCTGAGACATCTGCAATATACAGAGCATGGTTTTGTTGCAAGTAGTCATCTGCTTGAAGTGCTAAAAAATCCTTGACGACGTGACTCGAAGCTTTTTGACAGGTAAAGATCACTTTTTGGGTGGTGTTGCTAAGGTTATGCTCTTTGTCAAACTGATCTAACATATTGATAGCGGGCATGTTTTGGCCGATGGTTAGCTCTGCTAAGAGTGCGAGGTGAAGTGTAAAGAGGAGGAATACTGTTTTTTTCATAATGAAAGTTTAGCAGAATGTATTACTTTCTACACAAACGTATAGGTAAGCTTCTCAATGGCTAAAATTTAATAAGTGATCTTAATAATATGATAAATTTACGCTTTGTAACGCACTATTTCAATTCTTCACACTTTATCAACTTTTTATCAAGAATGAGATAAATATTTACTTCCTTTAAACTAAATGAGGTAATATCACAACAGTGTAAATGCTAAATAAGCCATTTATATGAAGGCATTATAACCTTTATATAAATGGCTTATAATGCTATTTGCAATATGACTACTAGCTCAAGGAGAATGGATGAAATTAGGTTTCCTCGTTGACTTACATCTTTGTATGGGATGTAAGGGATGTGAGATCGCTTGTAAGGTAGAGAACGAAGTTCCTCTATCAACATGGCGTCTTCGCGTTAAATATGTAGATGTGGGTACGTTCCCTGAAACAAAACGTACGTTTACACCACTTCGTTGTAATCACTGTGAGAACGCACCTTGTGAGCGTATCTGCCCTGTCAGTGCACTACACTATATTGAAAACGGTATTGTTAATATCGATAAAGAACGTTGTATCGGTTGTGCAGGTTGTGTTATGGCTTGTCCATATGGTGCGATCTATATCGATCCTGAGACACAAACAGCAGACAAGTGTACATACTGTGCGCACCGTATCGCATCATCTATGATGCCAGCGTGTGTTGTAGCATGTCCAGTTGAGGCAAATATCTTTGGAGATCTTGAAGATCCTACTTCAAACATCTCTAAGTACATCATGCAACACAATGGCGATGTTCAAGTACGTAAACCTGAAAAAGGTACAAACCCTCACCACTTCTATGTTGGCGGCGGTAACGTTACATTGAACCCACTAGCATCATTTAGAGCAGAAGGTCACTCACTGTTCAACAAAATGACGCACTTACCTTTAGGAGGACATCACTAATGGTACATGAATCACTAGCAGCAACACACGCAGTCGTTACTTTAGACGTTGCCCTTCCAGGTATTGTTTGGGGTTGGATCATTACAATGAACATGTGGGCTAAGTCAATTGGCTCAGGTGTTATCTTTATGCTTTTCTATCTGATTAAGAAGTACCCTACAGAAGCCGCAGCTTACCGTTTCCCAGTTGCTGTGATGGCAATCGTTATGGTTAATGTCTTCTTATTCTTTACGGTTATTGACCTTCACCAGATGTTTAGATTTTGGCATATCTTTGTATACGCACACTTCACATCAGCAATCGCAGTTGGTTCTTTCTTAGCAACAGGTTTTATGGGTCTTCTTTTCCTATTGGCTTATGCATCATTTATCAAGAAAGACGATGCTTTATTTGATAAGATTTTGTTATGGACAGTAGTTATTGCTATTCCATTTACACTTTACACTGCGGGCCTTATGGCACAAGCTACAGCTCGTGAACTATGGCAAATGCCAACAGAGTCAGCGCAGATGATCTTAGCAGCAACGCTTTCTGGTTCAGCAACGATCCTTCTTATGGATACGTTCATGAACAAGCTTTCTGATGCAGCTAAGCGCGATATGGGAATCATCCTTGCATTCTCAGCACTATCTGCATTTCTTTTGTATATGTCAGAGTTGATCTTCGGGCCAATGAAGGCTGAAGAAGTTCAGGCAGTGATCGCATACGTACAGACGGGTGGTGAGTATCACACTATGTTCTGGATTGGTCAAGTATTTGCTTATATCGTACCATTTGTACTTGTTACACTTAGTATCGTTAACAAAAACCAAAACATTCTTAAGTTAGCAGCACTGTCTGCTATCGCTGGACTATGGGTCGTCAAACATGTATGGCTTGTTATTCCACAACTATTGAGTATGAGTTAAGAGAGGAATTTGATGTATTTACAAAGTAGAAGAACATTTTTAAAAGGCGCAGCGTTTACAGTAGCTGGCGCAACTATTGCAAAGGGCGTTTTTACAACTGACGCAATTGCAGAATCAGTAGCGGAGAGTACATTTACAAACACGCCTGATTCACTTTCTTTTTATCCACCACTAGATCAGTGGGATGATTTTAAAGAACTCGATGGAAATGACTGGAAACGTGGTGGTATCGACCGTCACGGTGTTCGTTCAGCTGAGAACCCAGATGGTATCGAAGTTAACGACTATGCAATCGTTCCTACTGCATGTTCAAACTGTGAGGCTTCTTGTGGTCTAACAGCTTGGATTGACAAGAAAACGTTTACAGTTAAGAAGTACATGGGTAACCCACTTCACCCGGGTTCTCGTGGACGTAACTGTGCAAAAGGTTATGCAACACAATCACAGATGTATGATCCAGATCGTCTAGCATTCCCAATCAAACGTGCACCAGGTTCTAAGCGTGGTGAAGGTAAGTGGATTCGTACATCTTGGGATGAAGCGATGACTACTATCGGTAACAAGATGAATGAGACGCTTAAAAAAGGTGACGAACTCTCTAAAAAATCTATTATGTTCCACGTTGGACGTCCAAATGAGAACGGATTTACAGGTAAGTTTTGGCAGACACTTAATACGGACGCATTTAACTCACATACCAACATCTGTTCTTCAGGTGGTCGTACTCCGACAATCCAGTGGGCAAATGATGACCGTACGTCACCAGACTGGGCTAATGCTAAGTTGATCTTCCTTAACTCTTCTCACGCAGCAGATGCAGGTCACTACTTCCAACAAGCAGCAGGTCACATTGCTGATGCACGTAAAAAAGGTGCAAAACTTGTTGTTATGGATCCTCGTATGTCAAACTCTGCTGGTATGGCAGACCTTTGGATTGCACCGTGGCCAGGTAGTGAAGCAACAATTTACCTTTATCTAGTACAACGTATGTTGAACGAAAATAAGGTAAATACTGCATTCGTTAAGAAGTGGTTTAACTGGGAAGTTATGATGGACAACAAGGATTACTTGAAGTTCATGGTAGAAAAAGGTTATATCAAAGAGACTCCTACTGCTAATACTTTTGATGCATACATGGATATGTTAAAAGAGCTTTACAATCCATACACGCTTGAGTATGCAGTTAAAGAATCACATGTTCCAGCTTACAAGCTTGAGCAACTTTATGATATGTTCATTTGGGCTGATACATCGATCAGTTCTTATTTTTGGCGTGCATCTGCAGCGGGTAACCGTGGTGGTTGGACTTCAGGACGTACAGGTTACCTAGCTCTCGGTCTTCGTGGTGCTATCGGTCCTAAGGGTGGTACATTCTTCCACCACTGGCACGTAATTAGTGTCGCTGGTAAGGGTGGTGCTTCAACTGTAGGTCAAGGTAAGCGTGGAGCTGATGTTCCTAAAGTAGATGTATGGAATGAATTGACATGGCCACCAGAATGGCCACTCTCAACTTATGAGATGTCTTTCCTCCTTCCACACCTTCTAACAGATACAGAGTGGCAGAAGAAATGGCAGGCTAAGGGACTTAATGTTCCTACTAAGCTTGCTGTATGGGTTCCACGTATGTATAACCCAGTTTGGATTAATCCAGATGGTTTCCGTTGGTTAGAAGTACTTAAAGATGAGTCTAAGATGGAGTTGACATTCAACCTTTCTCCGACATGGTCTGAGACAAACTGGCATGTTGATTATGTTCTTCCTGTTGGACTTGCTGGTGAGCGTCATGATCAGCACTCTGAAGCAACGATGCCGGCACGTTGGACTTCGTTCCGTCAGCCAGTTATGCGTGTTGCTCTTGAGAAAGCAGGTTGGAAGCCTAAAAACCCTAATCGTGCGACACTTGAAGCACACATCAAAGCGGGTCTTGGTGAAGTTTGGGAAGAGAATGAGTTCTGGTTTGACATGGGTGTTAACTACATCGATCCAGACGGTTCACTTGGCATTAAGAAGATGTGGGAATCTAAAAAGAATCCTGGAAAGCCTGTTACAATCGCTGAGTGGTATGACGCAGCATTTGGTGACAACCTTCCAAATCTTAAGAAGACTGCTACTGAAGATAACCGTTACAAAAATGAAGAGTTCCCAGTTTACTCTTACATGAGAGATCATGGTGCATGGTTAGAAGAAAATCATATTTACTCTCCACAAGAGCGTGAAATTAAAGAAGAACATGGCAACTATATCGCTCATGGTCACCACTACAAGAAATCTGAAGTGGAAATCAACAAGCGTACGGGTGTTATGACTGCACCGGCTCATGGTGATGCTTGGAAATATCCAGGTGGACGTAAGCCGATCGGTATTGAGACTGATGGTGTTAAGATGGAAGGTTTCGCGACAATGGACAAGAAACTTGACTTCTTTAGTGAGTGGTTCGCTTCTGATGAGTGGAAGTGGCCTGAATATGCGATTCCTTTCTATCCTCGTAATGAAGAAGAGAAGAAGCAGATGAAGCATATTGTTTCACATGTTAACCACATGTACATGACAGAAGAGAACTCGTATGCATTGAATACGGTTTTCCGTCTTCCATACAATATTCATACACGTTCTGCGAACTCTAAGCACCTTATGGAGATTTCACAAAACCATGATCCAATTTGGATCTCTACTCCTGATGCTAAACGTCAAGGCCTTAAACGTGGTGATGCAATTCGCGTAGAGATCGTTGATACTGTTTCAGGACTAAGCTCTGGTTACTTTGTAGCAATGGCTGTTCCAACTGAAGGTATTCTTCCTGGTACTCTTGCTTGTTCTCATCATGGTGGGCGTTGGAAGCTGAAAAATGCTATCTCAATTCCTAATGGTGTTAGTGATGGTAAAGTTGACGGTCAACCTGTTGCACGTAACATGAATGATGCAGCATTTATGGCTGATGCTCCTGCTAATGCTGGACGTGATGGTGCTGGTATCAAGATCGAAGATTATGATGGTACAAGTGCACAAAACAGCTACGGTGTTCCATTAGCTGAACTTGTAATGGATGGTAAACAAGGTACGATGAAGTACCTTGAAGGTGTAAAACCTTTCCATGCTGATCGTTTCAAAGAGTACAACAGAGACAGTGATAACATCTGGTGGGATGGATTGTCTGGTTCATGGCAAAATGCTGTGGCACCGGCACACCCGGATCCTATTTCAGGTATGCACTGTTGGCACCAAAAAGTTATCCTTTCTAAAGCAGAAGCGGGTGACAAAATTGGTGATATCGTTGTTAACTACGAAAACAACTTTAAAACATACCAAGCGTGGAGAGATGATCTTACTCGTCCTCTTAACTCTACAAACAAGTGGCGTCGTCCACAGTTTATTAAGCGTCCGTGGGTAGCTCTTTCTGAGAAATCTTACGCAGTTAACATTAAAGACGTTTAAGAGTAACTTCGTTTTTCAAGTGGGCTTTCAGCCTACTTGGTTAAAATCCGCTGACAATTCTAAAGACCTTCTCTCTTTACAAGCTTTTTAGTATTTTCAATATAATTCAGGATAACTATAAGATGGAACAGACACAAGCCAGAAGCAATATTTATGCACTTCTTTCAAGAATACTTTTACAAGAACTTGACGATGAACTACTAACACTCATTAAAAATGATGATCAAATTTTAGAATTTTTCCCAAACTTTAAAAAGTGGGATGCTTTAAAAACTTTAGACAATACGCAGCTTATTGGTGAACACCTTAACCCTGACTTTGTGAACATCTCTTTGCTTCACCTTATCCCGTATGAGACATTTTACACACGTGATGATCAAAAAGTAGAGACAGGTGGTGCTAATCCTGTGACTGACATCTACAGCGAATTTGATTTTATTGTTGACTATGAAGCAGCACGTGTGGTTAGTAGTGATCATATCGGTGTTGAGTTGGAGTTTATGCATCACCTTTGTGAAGCACAGATCAAAGCAATGAATAACAATGATGCTGAGAACGTGATGCAGTTTTTACAAGCTGAACAGGAGTTTCTGAATAAGCACTTATTGCAGTGGGCACCACTTTACTTGATCAACGCAAAGTTTGAGTCACGTACCCCTCTTTACTTTGATACTTGTGAGATGGCGATGGAGTTCTTACTTTCTGATAACGAGTTCCTTTCTGAGGCAGTTGCTCAAGCCTAATGTCTCTCTCTTTAAATACCGCAGCGTGTGTTCGTTCTCTATCTATTAACAGCACGTGTGACAAGTGTGAACTTGCCTGTCCTACTAATGCCATTGTCATTGAAGGTAGCGCGCTTCCTGCCATTAACTTTTCTGCTTGTGTAGGATGTGGTGGTTGTGTAGGTGTTTGTCCATCTGAGGCATTGGCACTTGATGATTTTAGTGCCACCTCTTTCTTCTTTGAGTTTGCTAAGGATGAGGAATCTTTTTTAAGTTGTCGTAAAAATGTACCATGTCTTTCTGTCTTTAATGTAGAACATTTTATTGCCATGGCCAGTGTTAAAAAAGCTATCGTTCTCGATATGGGCCATTGTGAGGGATGCGACATTGCACATACATGTCAGCCTCAGATCGAAAGTTTTGCAGAAGAGGCTAACTACATGCTTGATGCTATGGAAAGTGGTTGTGAGATTGTTCTTAAAGATATCGCCTATCATGAAGAAGAGGTCGAAGAGGTTGAAGCTGATCGACGTGACTTTTTTAAGGCAATCAACTTAAAAAATATTGCAACAGCTAAAGGAAAGTTTGACAAAGAGGTTCAAAAAGCAAGTGATGAACTAGTCGCCCATAATCTCACCAATGATAAGATTGCTCTTTTAAAACAAAAAGGGATACCGGACAAGCGCAAGTTACTTTTTTCGGCACTAAAGCATTTAGCTAAGCCGAGCAAATATCATATAGTTGATGCTAATGAGTTAAGCTTTACCTCGCAGAAACTTTTTGATGAAGAGAAGTGTACTGCTTGTCAGATGTGTTATAGAGTGTGCCCAACAGGTTCACTCTCGTCAAATGTTCGTAACTCTAAGATAGATTTTGATCCATTTTTATGTATTAAGTGTCATATCTGTCATGATGTTTGTGAACCTGACGCATTAACACTCTCTGACTCTTATAATGTACGAGAAGTCTTTGAGCCACGTGTACAAAACCTTGTAAACTTTAGTGTAAGAAGTTGTGATGAATGTGGTCGTCTTTTTACCTCTTTAGAAGGTAAGAAGCTTTGTTATCAGTGTCAATGTGAAGAGGAAGAAGCGCGTGAACTTTGGGGTATTACCAATGATATGTAAGGAGAATGTATGAGTATTGAAAGTATGAATGAATCTAACCAGATCTCGCGCCAAACAGCACTCTATGGTTATATTGCAGAAGAGGCTCAGCAAAACCGTCTTTCTGTCAATATAAACCGTAGTTTTAAAGCCAATGGTAGTGATGCTATGATGATCCCTATGAACATACGTGAAGATGACATCTTCTTTACGGTAGGTAACATGCGTGACTCACACCTTAGTGGCGCGTTTATTGGTGCTGAATATGTTAAAGCGTGTGCTGATATCGTAGATACAAAAAGTCTGCTTAGCGAGAAGATAGGGGCTTGTGATGTGGTCTTAGTCAATGAGAAGAAGCTCCACGGCGATTACACAATAACCAAAGCACTGTTTGCCTTTTTAAAGGAAAAGTCACTGAAAAAGATAGCGGTGATTGGTTCAGGTGTCTTAGCCAGTGCGATTGCTCTAGAAGGACGTGATTTTGAGATGGCTTTTTATCATGAATATATTGAGTCATTGATGGATATGAGTGCACGTATTGATCATGAGATTGATATCAATCGTCTTGGTGAAGGAACCTCTTTTGAACGTTATGATGCTGTGATTGATGCATCAACGATCACCTCTTTGGCAAAAGTGTTAAAGATGGCATCTGTAGGTATAGATCTGAAATCACCACGGGAGTTTTCAGCATTGAAAACATTACAAGCTACGGCACCTTTTGAGTACTTTGGTTATGAAGAGTTACTTGAGAGTATTACAAAAGAGCGTTATAATTACGTAAAGGGAAATAATGATTAATGACAATAATGGAATAGATGAGCTTAAAGCAGAGTTTGATAAGTTTGTATATGAAAAATGTATTACTGATGAAGATGGTAATAATAAAGACGAAGATAAAGGCGATGCTGTTGATGAAGAGCCGTATCCTGCCTTTGTAGATGAACTACAAGAGAAGTTATTGGCACCAAGTAAAAGTGGTGTTTATCTCTCTCGTGTTGATATTAAACGTATCGCAGATGGTATTGATGAGTCTCTACCAATTAAAGAGCGTGATAAGATGGTAAAAGCCCTCTTTAGACATATTACCGATCGTAGTTACTTGACTAAGACATTTGCTGAAATCAATAAACATATGAATGGGCGTATCTTGATCTATGAAGAGTTAGCAGCATCATTCCCCGCTTCTAAAGAGATCTTTGAAGGTTATATCTCAAAGGCACGTATGACGCAAAAGATGTTTGAACAGATCGAAAATGATTATGAAGAGATCGAAGCAACTTTTGACCCGATGATGATCTAAAACGCCACTTACTTGTAGCGTTTTAGCTGTTAAATGATTGAAAAACCATCATTTAACAAAAAAAAGTATAAATTTTGCTTTAACCCTAGATTAAAAACAAATATTTGGTTAAAATTGCGGCATGAGACCTATTGGATATTTAGTATTAATTAACAACGAACACCCCGACACTATTGCTTTTGATAAAGAGTTATCACTCTCTATTGCAAAGAAATTTAATGCAAAAGCGATGAAGTATGTGGAGAACCATTATACAGAGCGTTTAAGTGCCTCAGAATTGGCCAAGATGCTCGCTTTTGACAACACAGAAACACGTGAACAGGTCCTTGATCGCCTCCGTGGAGAACTAAACGACTTCTGGAAACTCACGATGTGAGTTCGCGATTAAAAAAGCCAACTGCTTGGCTTTTTCGCGAACGAAACCAGAGGCTATATCGCTAGCGATAGCCGACGGCTTCATATAAATAAAAGAGCGATAGCTCCTCTTCTGATTAAAAAAACTGTTATTTATTTGTCGGGTCGAAACCATAGGTGATGTGCCATCGGCACCACCGACGGAGCCGAACACGAAACCAGAGGCTATATCGCTAGCGATAGCCGACGGCTTCATATAAATAAAAGAGCGAAAGCTCCTCTTCTTAAAAGCCTCATTATTGGCAGGTAAAATCACCTTCACTTTTCAAACTACTTCACGACCTTATTACCTTTCAGTAAAGATCAACAATCAATATACTTAGCCACTATAGACATTACAGCGTCAAAGAGGCTACAGCAACTGCTGTTGAGGTAGATATTGGTTAAGTGATTGTAAGAAGGGAAGATGATCGATCGTAGATAGGCTACTATCGATCTAGCGGCAACGTAGTTTAAAGGTAATCAATAAGTCCTGACATAAGAACACCTTGCCAGATGATAGCCGTTGTGATACCTGCTGCAATACCTGCTAATACATCATCAAACATCACACCATAGCCACCAGGTGCTTCTCGATCAATACGACCAATGATCGAAGGCTTTTTGATGTCATAGACTCTAAAGAGGATAAAACTTAGTATGATTTGAATGAGCATACCATTAGATAGGGTTGTTAGTTCGGCAAGCGGGGTATAGATACCCGGTGCGATCGCTAGTGCTAACCACATCCCCACAAGCTCATCAATCACAATACGACCATCATCATGGGTCTTGACTTTCTTTTCATGGGCATCGACTGCTTTAACCCCAATAAGTGTAAGTAGTATGGCTGCCATAAAGAGAGTCTCTGGTCCCATATAGGCTAGTAGTAAAACACCTAGTGGCAGTGCAACAACTGTACCTGCTGTACCGGGTGCTTTTGGAACAAGGCCGCTATAGCCTACCGTTAAAAAAAACCAATTCATGAATTAAAATCCTTCAAATTTTTACAATGTATATCTATTGATATTTATGTCAATGATGTTGTTTGGTAAAGCTTCATAAGCTCTATATAAAAATCTTTCTCAGTATGATCTTCAACCAAACCTGTTACAGGCATGATGTCATAGTAGAGTTTTTCTAGGTTTTTAAATCGGTCTGGAAAGATAGCAGATAGAATGATAGCAGCGATCTCTTTACGCATCAGTACAGCAGGTGGTAGTAGTCCAAGTTTGATTAACTCTAAGATCGACTCAGAGTGGTACGAGATATGGTGATGTTGACCATGTGGACAGGTCTTTGTACTTACCAAGGTACGACATTCATTACAGTAGACATACTCACTTGCGATGTCGACTTCGATGTTGAGACCTTGCATTCTATCAATGATAGATTTGTTGGTATTGTGATCATAATACATACCGACACCGGCATGATTTTGTCCAATAGTCAGACGATTACAGCCAAAATTTTGGGCTACAATAGCATCTAAGATGATCTCATTATATCCAGCAAAGATATAGCTGTTTTCAAGTGGGACGATGATTACGCGATTGGTAGGTAAAAAGTTCTGTACAAAGTATGTCAGGGCTTTTTTTCTAAGATCATAACTAAGGTCTGCATTGTTGAAAGGTTTTAGTAAGAAGATGACGATCAGGTCCGTTTTATCTAAGGCTTGACGAATCAATCTCTCATGGGCACGGTGAAGGGGGTTGGCTCCCATCATAATCGCAGTAACATGTTGTGCACCAATACGCTGCTTGGTCTCTTGAATCAGGTTTTTTCGCTCTATGATAGAGTTAAGACTGATCTCAAAGTCACCAGAAACAGCAATACTACCGAGGCGCTCGAGTGTTGCTTTAACACCAGGGTGTTGATCATTGTCTGTGCCATAAATTTGGCGTACACGGGCTTGTGGATTGATCTCAAAGATCTCTTCAATTATTAAGTGTCCAACTTCTTGACCATCAGAAATTAAGATCAGTTCATCACCTGCTTTAGCATTTAATAGGACCTTTTTATTGAGGTTACCACTAGGTGCAAGGATGAGTGGAAATGGAAAAACTTTGTGGTTATACATCCCCGTTTTGAGTACTTCTAAGGCTTGTCTCTTATTCATTAGGGAGGTGACAGGATGTAGAAGTCCTGACTTGAGTAGTGCGAGTGCTGAAAGTGCTTCTTGGTCGATGTAGAGTGTGTTATTTTTTCTTGACGATTCCATATTTTTTGCGCTTCTCCCACAGACTTTTTCTCGAGATACCTAACTTCTTTGAAAGTTCAGTATCGGGGAATTTGTGTTGATAATTTAACACAATATATTTAACATAGTCCTCAATTGGAAGGATATCGCCTTGTTCGAAGACGTTGTTGTCACTTTTAATCTCAATTATCTGGTAAGCGATCTCATCTTCGATACTATCTGTACTAGAGACAATTACTTCACGACCTTCAATAAGATCAAAAAATGCTTTTTTATCTCCTTTTTTGATGGCCTGATAGTCATTAGCATAGATCAAGGTACTTGCAGAGAGCTTTTCGATCTCACTGAAGGCATTACTTGAAGCAAGAGAGACAAAATGAAGTGTCTTATTGTGATGTTGTGCATAACGAAAGGCAAAAGCATCAGTATACTTTTGGAAGTTACTAGAGATAAAGATCGGTACTTCAATAGCATCAAGGTCTTCATCTACGTTAATACCATTAAAAACATGTTCTAAGTAACGTTTATAGGTAGAGTTTTGACGTTTTAGACGCTCGTAATCTTTATAGTGTTCGATCTTACGGACTAGCTCTTCAATCATAAATGGTTTTAGGATGTAGTCGTTAGCACCAGCACTTAGTGGCTTAGAAACCGTATCGTTAGAGATGTAAGAGACCATCAAGATAACAACAGCATCTTTATAGGCATCGATTACAGGGTAGATATCTTGGTCGTTGATACTTGTAGAAAGTAAGATGACATCATAAGGGATACGTTTAAGTGCATCTTGTGTTGAGCTACTCATGTCACAACTGTGACCGAGTTCTCCAAGCTTAGAAGCGATGCTTTGTGCCAAATAAATTTCGTTTTCGATAATTAATATACGCATTATTTTTGAGTCCAATCATAATAGTTTAATGTAGCAGTGGCCATAACGCCAACGCCTTCTTTGCGGCCAATAAAGCCAAGTTTTTCTGTAGTTGTTGCTTTGACATTCATACGTGAGGCAGGAATGTGTAAGATCTTAGCCAGAGTATGTCTCATTAAAAGCTTATACTCTTTAAGACGGGGTGTTTCAGCAGCAATAGTAAGATCAGCATGCTGAATCTCAAAACCAAACATCTCGATCTTTGCAACAGTCTCTTCTAACAGTATTTTAGAATCAATGCCCTTGTATTGTGCATCTGTATCGGGAAAGAGCATACCAATGTCACCCATACCGGCTGCACCTAGTAGTGCATCGATAAGCGCGTGGATTGCAACGTCACCATCACTATGTGCTTTGAAACCAAAGTCACTTGCGATCTTAACACCACCCAATACCATTGTTTTGTTATCTTCAAAAGCATGTACATCAAAACCATTGCCTGTGACAGTCAGCTTTGACGGTGCACTAATGCAAGGGAGTTTACTCAGGTCATGGAAGTAGGTGATCTTATGCGCATCTTCTGAACCAGAGACAAAGTGGCGTGTACCACCTTGAGCTACAATAGCACTGCTCTCATCGGTAAACTCTGTGGTAGACTCAAGGGCTTTTTTAAGAAGATTGGTACGAGAGAGTTGCGGGGTTTGAATACGCTTGACTTTGTCTCTGTCTATAGTCTCTCCATCATAGACAATAGTGTCTGTGACGTTGAGTACGGGGACAATGACATCAGCGAGGTCTTTAGCCTCTGTGAGCGTTTGTAGCATCTGTATTGAGATACAAGCGCGTGCAATATCACTGACTAAGACGTACGGGGTTGTTACTTCTTTAAGTGCATTTTTGAGTGAGGCTTGACGACTCGCTCCTCCCGCAACAAAGGTGTGTTCACTATAGAGTTGCATGAAAGATAACTCATCTTTGTGTGCTGCAATTATAATGTTACCAAATAACTCAGTATTTTGGAACTGATCTGCAACAAATTGCCATAAGGGGGTCTGATCGATTCTAAGCCATTGCTTTTTTACAGCATGACCAAAGCGACTAGAACTCCCCGCAGCTAGTAAAATGAGGGTAGTATCAGACAATAAATCTCCTAAAATCTCGAAACTGTTACGAAATTATACACTCTAACCGCTTTTGCTTTCTTTAACTTTCGGTGTAAACGTAACAATTAGTAACTCTTAGTGATGAAAATGAGATTTCAGAAAACTCTATGGCTACTATATTATAATGTCGCAACTATATCGTACGTACGTGTGGGGCTTTAAGACATTTCTTAATGAAAGTTGAAAGTTTTTAGCACAGTTTTAGACTCCTTTGGGGTTTCAGTCTAAAGGTGTACATTACGATATTACTTAATAGTAGTAAGTTGCAAAGCTGCTACAACATGGAGAAATTATGAGAACAGATTGGGTTGCAAAACGCAAAAATGACAAAACGCCTACGCAGATGTATTATGCTAAGCAAGGTGAGATCACTCCAGAGATGGAGTATGTTGCTAAGCTTGAGAAACTAGATCCAGAATTAGTACGTAGTGAAGTAGCACGTGGACGTCTTATTATCCCAGCTAACATCAACCATACTAACTTAGAGCCTATGGCTATTGGTATTGCTGCAACATGTAAGATCAATGCAAACATTGGTTCTTCAGCGATTGCTTCTGATGTTGAAGGTGAGATTGAAAAGATACAAGTATCTCAACATTATAAAGCAGATACGGCTATGGACCTTTCTACCGGGGGAGACCTTGATGAGATCCGTCGTAATGTTATTGCAAACTCTAACATTCCTATTGGTACTGTGCCGATCTATCAGATCATTGCAGATTGTGATGATAAGATCGAAGATCTTAATATTGAAGTGATGCTAGAAGTTCTTGAGCGTCAAGCAAAACAGGGTGTAAGTTACTTTACGATTCATGCTGGCTTCTTACTAGAGACGATGCCTAAAGTGGCTAAACGTAAGATGGGTATTGTAAGTCGTGGTGGTTCTTTGATGGCTGCATGGATGATGCATTATCACAAAGAGAACCCATTTTTCTCTGCATATGATGATATCTTAGATATCTGTGCAAAGTATGATGTCTCTCTTTCTCTAGGTGATTCACTACGTCCGGGTTGTTTGGCTGATGCGTCTGATGATGCTCAACTGGGTGAACTTAAAGTACTAGGTGATTTAACCCTTCGTGCTTGGGAAAAGAATGTTCAAGTTATGATCGAGGGTCCTGGTCACGTGCCATTGAACCAGATCGAGCGTAACATGAAGATCCAACGTGAACTATGTCATGAGGCACCGTTCTATATCCTTGGGCCACTTGTTACTGATATTGCAGCGGGTTATGATCATATCTCTTCTGCTATTGGTGCTGCTATCGGTGGATGGCATGGAGCAAGTATGCTCTGTTATGTGACGCCAAAAGAGCACTTAGGTCTTCCTAATGCTGATGATGTTCGTGAAGGTATCATTGCGTATAAGATCGCTGCACACGCTGCTGATATTGCTCGTGGTCGTGAAGGCGCACGTGATGTTGATGATGCGATGAGTGATGCACGTTATACCTTTGACTGGGAGAAGCAGTTTGAGCTAGCTCTAGACTCTGAGCGTGCGCGTGAGTATCATGATGAGACACTTCCACAAGATGTCTTTAAAGAGGCAGAGTTTTGTTCAATGTGTGGACCAAAGTTCTGTTCATACAAGATCTCTCAAGACATCATGGACAACCCTGAAGCCATTCAGAAGATTGCTGATGAAGCAAAAGAGATGAGCTTTACAGCGTAAAGAGCATCTCTGCTTCATCTTACACGAAGTGTAAAGCTTTAGTGTCTGAAACTCGAAAGTGGCTTTGCTACTTTGGAGTGAGTGAAAGATAGCGACAAAAGAGATGAGCTTTACAGCGTAAAGAGCATCTCTGCTTCATCTTACACGAAGTGTAAAGCTTTAGTGTCTGAAACTCGAAAGTGGCTTTGCTACTTTGGAGTGAGTGAAAGATAGCGACAAAAGAGATGAGCTTTACAGCGTAAACTGTAAGCTGTTTTAACCTTAAGAAAAAAAGCTAATTGATTTAAGACAATATTTGTCTTATTTAATTTTGATACAGTACAAAAGAATTTTATAAAGGACTATATATGACTGAAGAAAACGTAAAATCAGCGTTGTCTAGTGTAATCTATCCAGGTTTTTCTAAAGACATCGTAACATTTGGTTTTGTTAAAAATATTCAAGTAAGTGGCAATGATGTTGCCTTTACAGTGGAGATCACTTCAAGTGCTGCAGAAGTAGCACACCAGATCACTACAGAGGCAACAGAAGCACTAAAACGTGCAGGCTTTAATAATGTAACGGTTAATGTTCAAGCACCTAAGATGCCTCGCGAGAGCTCTTCTAAGGGTAAGAACATTGCACCACAAGTTAAGAACTTCATCATGGTAAGTTCAGGTAAGGGTGGAGTTGGTAAGTCAACTTCTTCTGTTAACTTGGCAATCGCTCTTGCAATGCAAGGTAAAAAAGTAGGACTACTAGATGCTGATATCTATGGTCCTAATATTCCTCGTATGATGGGTGTTGAAAAGACAAAACCAGAAGTCAATGGAAACAAAGTACTTCCAATCAAGGCTTATGGTATTGAGATGATGTCTATGGGTTCACTGATGGAAGAGGGACAATCTCTTATCTGGCGTGGATCAATGATTATGAAGGCTATCGAGCAGTTCTTGCGTGATATCCTTTGGTCTGAGTTAGACTGTCTTGTTATCGACATGCCACCAGGAACAGGTGATGCGCAGTTAACACTAGCACAGTCTGTACCTGTGACAGCTGGTATTACAGTAACAACACCACAAATGGTATCTTTAGATGATTCACGTCGTTCACTTGACATGTTCAAAAAACTAAACATCCCAATCGCTGGTATTATTGAAAATATGTCAGGCTTTATTGCACCAGATACAGGTGTTGAGTATGATATCTTTGGTAAGGGAACAACACAGCCAATGGCTGATGAGTTCAACACTAAAATCATCGCAGAGATCCCTATTGAGCCAGCGGTTCGCACGGGTGGAGATGAAGGTAAGCCAGTGACTTACTTTGCACCAGACTCTGAGACAGCAAAGCGCTTTATGAGTGCTGCTGAGCAGGTGTGGGATGTAATTGAGAAGATCAATCAAGATGGTGGTGTTGATAATCAGGCGATCCAGCCTACAACACCTCCAGGTGTCTCAGCTTGTTCAACAGGTGCAGCGCCTAAAGCAGAAGCTAAGCCAGCTGACTCTGGGTGTGGGTGTAACTAAGACCCATACACTCTTTAGTTATAGCACTTAAGCTATAACTGAGTCTCTTTTAAGAGACTAAAGCATTCCTACTTTTTTTGGCCTCATACAGTTTTATATCTGCACGACCAAGCAGTACATCAATATCACTATCACTATCGTCCATTACTGCCATCCCTACACTGATCGTCACTGTAATATCACTGCTTAAGTTGATCTTTTCTAGGTTTGCTCTAAGGGCTTCTACTTGTGCTTTCGCTTGATCAGCGTGCATTCCAGCAAGGACTAAAACAAACTCATCTCCTCCTAAACGGGCAAAACAGTTGAGTTTAGGGAGGCTCTTTTTAACATAAGCAGCAAAGTTCTTAACAACACTATCTCCTACTGCATGACCATAAGTGTCATTGATGAGCTTAAAACGGTCAATGTCGATGACAAAGGCTGTAAGTGGGACACCTTTAGCTTTGGCTTGTTCAAAAAGCTTTGTAGAGCGTGTAAAGAAACGGCGACGATTTGAGATCCCTGTTAGCTCATCAATATTGGCGATACGTTCTAAGTAGCGCAGGCTCATCTGCAGTTTAAGGTGGGTTTGTACTCTAACAATGATCTCTTGTGCAAGATAGGGTTTTGTGATGTAGTCAACACCACCAACTTCAAACCCTTGGATGATACTATCTGCATCAGAAGAGGCACTCAAAAAGAGTACAGGAATACTTTTAGTTCTGGCATTGGCTTTAAGTCTACGACAGACTTCAAAACCATCCATACCAGGCATAGTGATGTCAAGCAAAATCAGGTCGGGTAGCTCCTCTTTAACAGCTTCCAGTGCACTTTCTCCATCTAAAGCAGCCCGTACGTCAAAGTCAGCGAGTAGCTCAAGTAGTATGTCTATGTTGGCAGGATTATCATCTACGATCAATATCTTTGATTTGCTAAAGTCGAGTTTTATCACTGTATCTCCCCTGATGCATTTTTGATCTGTTGCATCATTAATTCAATATCTTTTAGTATTTTATCAAACTTATAGGCTTGAATATTATTGTTAAGTGTATCAATCTTTTCTTTATAGTTCGTTGGCCACTCATAATCAAGCAACTTTTCAAAGCCTTTTTTCATATCTAGCGCTTTTTTCTTTTTAGCAGCATGATAGACCTCTTTAAGAAGAGCGATGACCTTTTTAGAGTCCATCTCTTTTTTAGGGGTGCTGCTCTCCTCTTTTTTTAATGCGTCTATGGCCTGTAGTAGTGGGGAGAGTTGTGTATCAATAGTTTCGATAAGAGGGATAAAGTCGCCACTCTCATGTTTAAAGTTCTCTTCTAGCTCTTTAGCAAGAAGATGGATCTCTTTTGCTCCAATATTTCCCGCGAGTCCTTTAAGATTATGGGCAAAAGCACGACCTTCATCAAAATCTTGAGTGTTATAGTAGCCTAGAAACTTTTGGTTAGCATCTTTAAAGATCTCCGCAAATTTTTTGAGGATGTTTTGGTAAGACTTGGTATTACCATTAAGGCGTGAAAGACCATCTTGTATATCAATGCCAGGTAGATTTTCTAGGCTTGAGGCGGAGATCTGGTTTTGTGCTTTCTTTTTAGGTTTGACAACGGCTTCAGGCTTGATCTTTGCAGGGATAAACTTTAATAAGGTCTTGTAAAACTCACTGACATCAACGGGTTTACTAAGATGGGCTTGCATCCCATAACTTTTAGACTTATTGACATCACTCTCTGCGATATTGGCAGTCATGGCAACAATAGGGATATTGTCAAACTGCTGATACTCTCTGATGATGCTTGTAGCCACGTACCCATCCATCACAGGCATATTTATGTCCATTAAGATAAGGTCATAAGGGGTTGATTCATCAAAGATTGCTTGGACAGCTTTTTGCCCATTTTCTACAATGGTGAGTTCAATACCACTATCTTCAAGCAGACCTTCAACAACCATGGCATTACCTTCATTGTCTTCAGCGAGCAGGATACGAGACCCTTTAAGAACAAGGATATCATCAAGGGTAAGGTTTTGTGTTTGGATTGTATTTTGGATGATCTCTCGACCAAAGATATCATGCATAGCATGTAAGAGTGTCATCGTACTAAAAGGTTTGTAGAGGTTACTTTTGATTGTAAGCTGAGGATGTGTGATATCTAAAGGTTCATAGTTTAAGACGACAATATTTTGGCATCGTTCACTGATTGCTTTCGCATGTTGTAGGGATTTTAGTATCCGAGAGTCGATGATCATTCCGTCATAACTACGTTGTTTAAGTAGGGTTAAGAGTTCTGTCTCATCTTGGATAATTTTAGGTAGAGCTCGGAAGTTCTTGAGTGTCATGAGCAAGAGGTTTGCACTGATCATATTTTGTTCAAAGATCAAGATCGATTTGTTATGCAGAAGACGGTTGTGTCTGTTGATAACACGTTCTGTTGTATCGACTGGATTGATGAGTGGTAGTGAGAAGAAGAAGGTACTTCCTTTTCTAAAAGTACTTTTAACTAGGAGTTTACCACCCATCTTCTCTACGAGTTCTTTAGAAATTGCAAGGCCAAGACCTGTTCCACCATACTTACGACTGACACTGTTATCTGCTTGATCAAAGGCTTTAAATAGCTTCTCCATCTGCTCTTGTGTTAGACCAATACCGGTATCTTTGACACTAAACTCCAACCGTTCACCATCACTGTCTTTGATGCGTCTAACTTGTAAGAGTATCTCACCTTTATCTGTGAACTTGATGGCATTGTTGAGCAGGTTGATCAAGACTTGACTGATACGTAGTGCATCGCCATCGAAACGTTCTGGAAGATCAACGGCTGTGTCAAAGATAAGGTCTAATCTTTTTTCTACAGCATTGAGCTCCATCATATTGGCCAAGTCTGTAATAAATGAGCCCACTTCTATAGGGATAGATTCGATCTCTAGTTTTCCCGCTTCGATCTTTGAGTAGTCTAAGATATCGTTAGAGACAGCGAGTAGGTGTTCTGCAGAGCGTTTGATCTTAGTGACATTGCTTTTTTGTGATGTATCAAGGTTGGTTTGCAACAAGATGTGACTTAGTCCGATGATCGCATTCATTGGGGTACGAGTCTCATGTGAGACATTGGCTAAAAAGATATCTTTTGAACGGCCTGCTTCTATCGCCGCATTTTTAACACTATCAATACTTTTTTGTAGTTTGTTTTTACGTGAAAAAGCATAGATAGTGAGTAAAAGTAAAAAGAGTGTTGTTGCGGTAAGTGCAACAAAGAGCGGGTATAAAAGAGGTTCTTGTTTAATGGTAGCAAGGGATTCAAGAATGATGGCTGGCTCCATTAAAACTCTCTTTC
>Ga0256826_1000142_pt1 | contig 37626 bp, 33 predicted proteins | sample CV79metaG_FD_185975 | JGI IMG/M metagenome (GOLD analysis project Ga0256826, IMG submission 185975) | Hydrothermal vent microbial communities from East Pacific Rise, Pacific Ocean - CV79 | ecosystem: Environmental > Aquatic > Marine > Hydrothermal vents | place: Pacific Ocean: East Pacific Rise...
CACCTTTTTTATGCTAATTCTATCAGATAATAAAATAAAAAGATAAGGCATATGCAAATAACTATATTTACAATATGCCCTTTTAAAGAAACTGACTGTGCTATATAATCTAAAATAATTATTTAAAGGAGTAGAAATGAAATCATTGAAATCTAAATTTGGTGCATTAGTAGTGAGCACTATACTTACCGGAGGTTCAATCATGGCATCGACTGAAATAGATATGATATATACTCATGGAAAAGTCTATACAGTAGATGCTTCCCATCCAAAAGCGGAAGCCTTCGCAATTAAAGATGGTAAATTTTATGCTGTTGGTAGTACAGTAGATATGCTGAAACTCAAAACAAAAAAGACTAAAATTATTGATATGCAAGGGAAGTTTGTAATGCCAGGAATGGTGGAAGATCATATCCATCCTGATATGGCTGCTGAAAATATTATGAATATTAATATCCCTACTCCTGATATGACTTATGCAAAGTTTGGTGCTGAAATTACAAAATTTTTGAAAGATCATCCAAAAACTAAATGGATTTTTGGTGGTCCAATGAACTGGTTAAAAGATCATGAAGGAAATATTGATGTTTGGAATATACCTTCAAATCATAAGGTACTTGACAAATGGGTAAATGATCGTCCCGCATTTTTTTGGGATTTGGGAGGACATGCTGGTGTAATTAATGAATTTGCTATGAAAAAGTATGGCATTAAAAAAGGGAACAAACCTCCAAAAGGAGGATCATGGGATTATGATAAAGATGGAAATCCTACTGGTGTCATTAGAGAAGTAGCTGCAAATATGATTTGGGAAGAGTTTTTAAAAGAGAGACCAAGTCCAGAGGAACAGGCAAAACGAGGTTTTATTCCTGTGTTTCATGAGTTAAATAGTTATGGTTTCACCTCTATTACAGATATTTGGGCAAGACCTTGGAATATTGATAATTATCAAGCACTTGAGAAAATGGATAGACTAACAACAAGGGTTACTATCTATGTTACAGATCCAATTGATTGGCATGGGAAGTGGATAAAAAAATTGACACAAGATCTTATAGATAAAGGGCCACATAAGTATTCTGATAAGATAAACCTTATCGGGATTAAATTTGTACTTGATGGTTCTGCAGGTGGACAGACTGCTGTAATGAAAGAGCATTTCATAGGAACAAAAAACCGTGGTTTTTGGCGTAATGATCCAGAGTACTTTAAGAAGAAAGTTCTTGAGTACGATAAAATGGGTTATGTTATAAGAGCTCATGCTGTTGGAGATAGAGCTATTAGCACTGTGATAGATGCTATTGAAGAGACTCGTAAATATGGAAGTACTAGCCGTCATGGAATTGCCCATACTATATTTGTTGATCCTGATGATTATGATAGGATTAAAGAAAATGATGTACTTTGTGATATCTCCCCATATTTTTGGATGCCTGATCCTGCAATAGAAACGATAAGAGCAGATGTTGGTGATGATAGATTAAAATGGATATTTCCTTTCCGTCCACTTTTAGATAGGGGGGTTCACTTATCTGCTGGTTCAGATTTAACTGTTTCACCGATAAACCCTTGGAAACCAATGGAAGGCATGATTACAAGACAGTTACCAGGAGGAGTAGGGACACCTATAAATGCAAAAGATATGTCAATTACTATAGAAGAAGCTATATATATCTATACTATGGGTGGTGCATATAGTGAACAAAAAGAGAATGAGATTGGCTCTATAACTCCGGGTAAATTTGCAGACTTTATAGTACTTAATCAAAATATTATAAAGATTAAACCGACACAGATCCATAAAACAAAGGTATTAAGTACATTTCTTGGCGGTAGACAGGTCTATCGTAGTGATAAAGATGTTCCACATATAAAGTATAAAGAGAGAAAAAATGCACCATTTATGGGTTCGCCTACTCATCAATAGTGTATAAATAAAGGCTTTACTATGAAACAGATTGTATTATTGTTATGTTTACTCTATAGTATAAGTTATGCCCAAGAAAAAGAAGAAAATATATCTCCAGCAGATTTAACGCAAGTTAAAACTTTTCTTTGGGCTCAAGCTGGTAATGAAAACTCCACTTTAAGTGGAGGGTTCTCTGGTAATTTAACTTCAACTGTTAACTATCTCGCACTTTTACAATATACTCAAAGTTACAACAGAGATGAAGAACGAAATGACAATATAAGATTTCGTCTATTTGTAGTCGATAAAGTGGATATTGGAGTGATAGACTCTATTGGTCTATCAGTGGATTACATAGATATAAGTAAAAATATATCAATTAAAGATTCTCAAATGGTTGCTTATGGTGCTATAGTGAAGATAGATACAGGACTCGCTTGGTTAGATCTCTTTCCAAATATCGCGTATGTCACATCAGAGACAACACTACGGGATGATGAAGATATTAAATCAAATGGTTACCAGCTTAATATTTTTGCATCGATATACTTAGATACTAAAGGTAAATATCTTATGCTATTACCACAATACACAAATACAACTTATACAGAGACTAAAAAAATGGAAATAGAGTATGGACAACCGCTATCAAGTGATATGAAATGGTGGTTTAACACAACACTTAGTTATGAAGAAGATAGATTATATGATGATGGAAACACAGAGGATTTAGATGCAGTTAAAACTGTTAAACTTGGAGTTATATACTATTTTTAAGGTGTTACAGATGAAAAACAAGATTAAGTTAAGTAAGAGACGAGATTTTATTAAACTAAGTATTACTACTGCTATGCTCTTATCTATAGGTGGTTTGAGTGCTTTAGTTACTCCTTTAGATGCTTCATCTCTTCTTTCTAATCAAAAGGCAGATAGCATCTACATAAATGCAAAAGTCTATACAGTTGATACGACAAAAGAGTGGGCAGAGGCATTTGCTATCAAAGATGGAAAGTTTATAGGGGTCGGCACTACAAAAGAGATAGAGAAGTTTGCATCTAAAGACACAAAAGTGATAGATCTAGGGGGAGCTTTTGTAATGCCTTCTCTTATAGATGAGCATCTCCATCCAGATATGGGAGCCGACAACTATTTAAATGTTTTTATCGCTGTCTCTGATGACTGGAAGCAGATCACTCAAAAGCTCAAAGAGTTTCGTAAACAAAACCCACAAAAAAGATGGATATATGGTTCAAGTATAGACTGGTTACTTGATGATAATGGTATCATCGCTAACTATGGTGTCGCTTCAAACAAAAGTGTTCTTGACTCTATTGTAGATGATCGCCCTGTTGCCCTTTGGGATCAGGGTGCTCATGCAATGCTTTTAAACTCCCTTGCTCTCAAAGAGTTAGGACTTAATGATAACTCACCCAACCCAAAGGGTGGAATACTAGTAAAAGATAAGCGAGGGAAACTTACCGGTGTCATCCGTGAAACAGCCTGTACTCTTGTTGTAAATGCTCTAGATAATTTCTCCCAAAAGGAGTGGAGAGACAAAGGTTTACTCCCTTTTTTGGATGAGATGTCCTCCTATGGAGTGACAGGGCTAAGTGATGCTTATGTAGTTGAAAAAAGTGCAAAAGCTTATACATCTTTAGAAAAAGAGAAGAGATTAAACCACTGGATAAATCTTAATATGGCAGCCCCATTAGAGTACAATGACCCTCAAAAAATCAAAGAGCAAACAGAGTTTATTAAACAGAGTAAAAAGTACCAAACAGAGCAGGTTTATGTCGCTGGAATAAAATATATCTTAGATGGTGCAGCAGCTGGTAAGACAGCTGCAATGCTAGAGCCATTTGAAAATGATACCTTTGATGGTGGACTCAGATATGATGAAAAAGCTCTTAGAAAAAGTATAAAAGAGTATGCCAATAGTGGCTTCTCTATTAAGGCACATTCTATTGGAGATAGAGGTGTTCGTCTTCTTTTAGAGATATATGAGACTCTACCAAAAAGGGCAGAGGGCTCTCGTTACAGTATTGCACATGGTGTTTTTGTTCATCCTGATGATGTGAACCGTTTTGCCCCAATGGATGTAGTATATGAAGCATCTCCTGCACTCTGGTATCCAAATAATGCTATCCCTATTATTGAGTCTGACATAGGTAAAAGAGTTAAGCATGCTTGGCCTATAAGCAGACTCATTGCAAATAACACAGTAGTATCTTATGGCTCAGATTGGCCAGTATCAGCAACACCAAACCCTTGGTTTGGCATGGAGAGCATGGTGACTCGCCAATCACCAGGAGGATCTAAAGATGCTTTTAATCCTGAGTTTGCAGTTGATTTAAAAACTGCTATAAAAATATTTACTCTTAATGGTGCAATATCTATGGGTATCGCGCATAAAACAGGTTCTATTTGTGTTGGTAAATCGGCTGATTTTATTGTTTTAGATAAAAGTTTATTTGACATGTCTCAGTTTAAGATTCATCAAACCAAGGTCAAAGCAACTCTCTTTAGAGGAGAGAAAATTTATACAACGAAGGAGGGTAGTTGATGAAAAGTTTATTTATAATAGTTCCGTTTATATTTTTAATAGGATGTAATTCAGATAGCACCACAGAGACAAATAAAGATGAGGTCAAATACATTATTGAGACTAAAGTAAATGGTCCAGAGGAGTGTATTGGTTCTGAACAATATGATGCTCAAAATAGTGTTTGTTTTATCGAATGTGATACCTTTGAAGAGTGTGAAGCTAAAGAAGCTAAGCTAGATGAAGCACTAGATGCACTTGAAAATGAGTATGCTGATATTGTTACAAATATTACTAAATTTGACTCAAATAATAGTGTTGATGATAAGGAGATACAAAATGCAGAAGCTGTCTATAAAATAGATGCTAATGAAACATTTGTTTTACTCTCTGGTAGTGAAAATAGTGAGCATCTAAAAATTAAAGAGTGGTTAAGCAGTATATCTCCAAATGATTTTTCAGATAAATATTTAAGTCGTTTGGTTTTAATGCCTACACATAGTGATGATTCTGCTGCTTATGTTACTTTGAGTAGTTATGGTACTGATGGTTCTTGGGATATTTTCGTAAATATGCAATCACTAAGAGATGGGGGAGAAAAAGAGATGGTTTTTACTCTTATACATGAGTACACTCATATTCTTACATTGAATGATTCACAGTTAGATGTAAGTATTTCACCAGAAAATTGTACAAATTATCATACAGGTGCAGAAGGGTGTACAGATAAAAACTCTTACTTAAACCAATTTATTCAAAACTTTTGGATTGACCTCTTAGCTTCTAATCCCGATGCTGAAAATTATTATGACTACTATGATCAACATCCAACAGAGTTTGTAAGAGACTATGCTGCTACTAGTCCCATTGAAGATATAGCAGAATCTTTTGCATTATTTGTCTTTAAAACAGATAGAAGTCAAAATACTGTTGCAGATAAAAAAGTAGATTTCTTTTACTCTTATCCTGAATTAGTAGAGATAAGAACAACTATAAGAGGATCACTTAAAAAATTGGTTCGCGATACTATATAAGAGTGATTTAGTATCAGCCTTCAGGAACAGAACTCGGAGCAAAGAGTATTTTTATAATTTGTTCTGTTAAAAGTACATCCTTAATAGAACCATTGTAGACTGATAAATCTTTATTTGTTGCACCTTTTTTTAGTCCAAAACTTGTTGCTATCTCTATAGCATCATCTATTGAGATAAGGGTTCCAATGTAAGAGATTTGCTTTTGATTCATAATCAAATATGCATAAAATCTTATAAATAGTAAAGATAATGCTTTTTTATTCATTGCAAATAAGCCAATGGACATATATGATCCATTCTCCTCATCAACTGCAAGATCAGATACACTTATATCTTGATAATTCATTTGAAAATTTAAAATCTTGTTATAGACATCTGTTTTTAAGCAGATAAAGAGGGAGTGTCCAAAATACTGCTCTTTATAGTCACAAATGATGAAAAGTGTTCTTGGAGATAAAGAGAACTCTTTAAGAGTTTCCTCATTATAGTATCTTCCTTCTCCATATAAATCATCACATATATTAATGGCTGTTGCTATGGCTATGTCTAGATGAGCAGAGTCATTGGATAGTTTTATACTAAAGTTGTTTTTATCCGAGCGCATAGTAGGAAAATTCATAACAGTCTGTTTATGTGTACCTAAGAGTTTTTCAATACCTTCTGTAGAGAACTGCTGCTCTATGATTTTTACATTCTCCATATCTAAGAATGGAAAATAGTAATCAAATTTTTCAAAGAAGTACTCTAAAATTTTTACTTGCTTAAAAAGGGGTGGTTTAGCAAAAGCTCTCTCCCATCTACCAATGGCATTTGAATCTAAACCATTAAATATTGGATCAAATTTAAACAGCTCGGATACGAGTTCTATTTGTGTAAAACCAAGGTTAAATCTGCACTTTTTTATATAGCTACTAAAAACCAATTATTATCCTTTGAGGCGGTATTGTATCAAATATATCACAAATAAAAAACGGCAAGTAGTAAAATGTATTTTTTCTTACTTGCCCTTTGTTTTTGATTTATTTAAATATACAATAAGAAGAATATTTTAATGTAAAAGGAAAAGAAATGAAACATACAAAAGAAGAGTTTGAACATATTGTAAATGGTGACAATATCCTCAATAGACGCGATTTTATGAAGACTGGTGCAAAAACAGCCGTAATTGCTGCTGCTATGACTCAATTTGGTTTCATTGAAGTCTTTGCACAAGAACCTAATACTAAAGAAGAATCAGCCGATGTAATCTACCTTAATGGAAAGGTTTACACCAGTAATAAAAACCAAAAATGGGCAGAGGCATTTGCACTAAAAGGTGATAAGTTTGTAAAAGTTGGAACGAACAAAGAAGTTGCAGCCTTACGTGGGAAAGAGACTATTGTTGTTGATTTGAAAAAGCATCTTGTTATGCCTGGGCTTATAGATGCACACATGCATCCAGATATGGCAGCAGAGAACTATTTTAATGTACAAATTGATGAACTCTCAACAAGTTATGAGGAGTTTAGAGAGATAGTTTTAAAAGATATAAAAGAAAACCCTGAAAAAGAGTGGGTTTTTGGTGGTAATCTTGATTATCTTTGGGATGATGGTAGTGATATTAAAATGTTTGGAAAACCAACTCATAAGTCAATCATTGATGATATAGTAAGTGATAAGCCCGCTTATTTTTGGGAAATCAGTGGTCATGCAGCCCTTGTAAATACTAAAGCTTTAGAAGTATGTGGTATCACTAAAGATACTCCAGATCCAGTTGGCGGTCACTATGTTAAAGATGAAAATGGTGAGCTTACAGGTCTGCTAAGAGAGCTTGCTGCAACTGTAGTGTGGGAGAAGTTTTTAGATACGCATCCACCAGTTGAGTATATTGGTGATAAACATATGAAACCTGTGTTCTCTTACTTAAATAGTCTTGGACTTACATCGGTAAGTGATGTTTGGGCTAGAAACTATTTTATAGAGTCTTATAACTACTTAGATAGAAAAGATGAGTTAAGTCTAAGAATAGCAGTTTATATTAATGATGAGGTTGATTTTGTTTCAGAAGAACGCAAAAAAGCAGCAAGAGATGCTATAAACAATATTGATAAACTCACTTCAAAACAGGTCTCTATTTTGGGAGTGAAATATATCTTAGATGGTGGAGCTGCTGGTCAGACAGCAGTTATGCTTGAGCCTTATGAGGGATCTAAAGACTACAAAGGACCTTGGAGAGTCTCTCCTGAGGAGTACAAAGAGAAACTATTTAAATATGATGCTTTAGGACTCTCTGTAAATGCTCACTGTGCAGGTGATGCTGCGACTCGCTTAGTACTTGATAGTGTAGAGGAGTTACGTAAAAAACCAGGGAACAATGCTAAAAAGTTGCGCCACTGTGTTGCTCATACTGCTATTGTAAATAAAGCGGATAGAAAAAGGTTTGCAGAGCTTGATGTAATATGTGATTTTTCACCTGTCTTTTGGTATCAGATGGCGGCAATTGACATAGTTGCTGAAGATATTGGTAAAAAGAGAGTTGGGGATATGTTTCCTATAAAAGAGATTATGGATAGCGGTGCACACTGTGGTATTGGAACGGATTGGTTTGTGACACCTGCTGATCCATGGATTGCTATAGAGACAGTTGTAACAAGAAGAGCTCCTGGACTTAAAGAGGGTCCTACACTTCATGCTGAGGAGTATGCAATTAGCCTTGATGATGCTATTCATCTTTATACTATGGGTTCTGCATATACACAACATCGTGAAAATGAGATTGGTAGTATAGAAGAGGGCAAATTTGCAGACTTTATTGTAGTGGATCAAAATATTTTTGAAGTGCCTATCTATGATGTGCATAAAACTAAGGTACTCAGTACTGTTCTTGGTGGTAAAGATGTCTATATAAGTGAGATGGTGCAAAATATCATTGATGCAGGAGAGCTTAGTGGGGACTATGAAAAGCATCCTCAGTACTCATCATAATGTAAAGTAAAGAAGTTGCTATGAAAAAGATATTGATTACACTCTTTTTACTACTATTAATAGATTTAAATCTGTTTGCAGAAGATTCTATTGATGCTTCAGATCCAACAAAAGTTTATACCTTTGTTGGTTTGGGAATGAAGTATACAGATTATACTAATGATGAGAGTATGGTTGAACTTAGAACTGTAGGAAATATTGGGCTAACACCTAATGATATGGTTCTGTTTGAAGTTGGATATGGAACACATAATGGCAGTAAGGTAGAAGGTTCTAGCAGTGCTGTAACAAATAGCCGTATGAGATGGTTTCATCTTTTCCAAATGGATTATTCTATTACTAGTGGGTATAGAGGTTGGGCAACTCAAATAGATCTTCAGCTAGCTGGAAGTCTTAAGGGTACTGATGGTGAAAATGTACTTTCTATTGGTGCTCTTCCTGCATTTGGAATCAATGAAAACTGGAGTTTTTTTCTGCCACTAAATCTTGTAAATAGCTGGGACAAAGATTTTACTAAGCATAATGGAGTCGCTTTAAATGTATCACCCCTAGTTGTTTATACACCAAAATGGTGGAATGAGTCCTATGTACAAATATGGCCAGAGTATACATATTTTGTTAGTGGTGAACTTAAAGATAAAGGTTCTGCCACCCTTGATATTACTTTTGGAGGTGCACTATCTGAAATGGCTTGGTGGGCATTATCATATAAAAAGAACTATGATGTTCATTTACAAGCACCATCTCGCTCATCAGATTCCGGACTTAATAATTACCAAAATATTTTTTTAAACTTTACAAGGTATTTTTAATTTTAGGAGAATTCATATTATTTGGAGTTTGAAAGATGAAGGAGCGAGAGTATCTCGCAACTTCGTAATATTTTAATTATGCAAAAAGTGAGTTTACACTTTCATTATGGTAAACACGACGGATTACTTCTGCAAAAAGAGGGGCAACTGTAAGTACTTTTATCTTTTTATGCTCTTTTGTATCGAGTGTATTTGTTATGATAAGCTCATCGAGTTCACCATTTTCTAGGTTTTCGTAAGCTTTTCCACTAAGAACACCATGAGTCGCACATGCCATTACTGATGTAGCACCCTTGTTCTTTAATGCTGTAGCTGCTTTTACCATAGTTCCAGCAGTATCTACCATGTCATCAATCATAATTACATCATAACCTTTAACATCTCCGATAATTCCCATTACTTCAGCTTCATTTGCTTTTTCACGGCGTTTATCTACTATAACCATCTCAAGACCCATGCGTTTTGCAAAGTAACGTGCACGAGCAACACCACCAATATCTGGACTAGCAATGATTGGATTCTTAAGATTTTTACTTTTTATGTAATGTTCAAAAGTTACTGAACCATAAAGGTTGTCAACTGGAATGTCAAAGAAACCTTGAATTTGCCCAGCATGTAGGTCAATAGTTACAACACGGTCAATTCCAGCAGTCTCATAAAGATTTGCAACAAGTTTTGCAGTAATAGGTACACGAGGAGCTGCTTTACGATCTTGTCTAGCATAACCATAGTAAGGAACAACGGCTGTAATACTTTGAGCAGATGAGCGTTTAAGTGCATCTGTCATAATAAGAAGTTCCATTAGGTTATCGTTTGAAGGAGCCCCTGTACTTTGAACTATAAAGACATCACGACCACGAACAGACTCTGCAATTTGAACAGAAATCTCACCATCACTAAACTTTTTAACATCAGCTTTCGCTAATGGAACATCTAAAACCTGACAAATCTCTTTAGCAAAATCTACACTTGCTGAACCAGCAAAAATCTTATAACCGCGCATCGCAATTCCTTTGTGGAAAAAAATAATATCGCGATTATATACTAGTTGTGCTGAGGAGTTGTTAAAAGTAGAAAATTAGAGTAGTTTTTGGAGACGTATGAGAGTAGAGAGTAAGATAGCACCCTTGTCTATATTTGCACTTTTCATCTTTAGTTCACTCTCTAAAAGAAGTTCATGAAGTTTGGAGTAAATAAAAGGTTTTATTTTTATAGACTGTGCCGCTTTTTCATCGACTACAAATTTTGGAGCAGGGTAACCAAGAATCTCGAGAGCATTAGGTGCACCATTTACACGGATATAGATGTTAAACATATAAAGTTGTGTTAGGTAAGAAGTAATGGCTGTTAAAACACGTATTTCATCTTCTCCGTGCTCTACTATACTTTGAAGGTCTACTTTAAAATCTTTTTTGAGAAGAAGTTTTTTTATAAAGTCATCAAGATTTACTTCACCTAAACCAAAAACGAGACTGTCTATATCTTTTGTTGTAATTACTCTGTCAAAAACCCTAAACTTTTCTATCTCATTACAAGCGAGTGCAACATTTCCACTATGAATAGAGAGTAGATGGGCAACCGTGTACTTGTCTATATTTACCTCTTGTTTTTCAGCTACTTGAAGCACAAGGTTTTGTGCTTCAAAATCTTTTGGATGAAAAAATCTTACAGACATAGCCTTTGTTTTGGCAAAAGCCTTCTTGTTATTATAGGTTTTATGATCACTACCATAGTAAGCATACACGAAAATATTGTCTGGATTTTTCTCACAAAACCCTAGGAGTGTATCTAACTCTTTTTTAGGGACTTTCTTCTCAGACTTGATAATGAGAATATTTCTATCACCAAAGAGTGATCCTTGAGAGAGATGTGCTTTTGCTGAGTTAAAGTCATACTCATCATGATAAAAATTTAGTATGTTTGCATCTTCGATATTTGTAAGCATTTTTACATACATATCTATAAGAAAAGAGCTTTCACCAAAAAAGACAAAAGAGTTTGAAACACTCCCATTTCTTATATGGTTATCTAACTCATTTTTATACATCTACTTTCCCAACAACAATGGCAAATATTTTAGCCCGAGCGATGTCTACTCTCTCTATACGAATGATGACATCTTCAAAGAGTGCTATATCTTCATTAGATGTTATAAGAACTCTTGCACCTGTAATAGTATCTTTGATTTCTGCTTTGACTTCAACTTCTGTCGCTGTTATACGAGCTTTAAACTCTTTAGTAAGGTTTGCCTCTGCCCATCTTGCATATTTACGAGCCATAAACTCATTCTCAATCTTACTTGCTTCTCTCTCTTTTTCACTAATGGTCATAGAGAGTGCCTCAATGTTACGTAAAACATAAGAACCTTCTTCTGTATCCCCTGCGTTTATAGCTTTAAGAAGGCGATGCACTATAAGGTCAGAGTAGCGACGAATAGGTGAAGTAAAGTGAGTATACTGCTCAAAACCTAAACCGAAGTGTCCAGAGTTAAGTGGTGCATATCTCGCTTGCATTTGAGACTGAATGATGAGAGTATCAACTTCAGACTCTAAACCCATCTCTTTAGCCTGGTTTTGAATCTGTGTAATAGTCTCTTTTGTTGTAGTTTTTATCTCTATATGCATACCAATACCCGCTAACTCTTGGTAGAGTGTTTGGAGTTTATTTTGTGATGGTGCTTCGTGAATTCTAAAGATACCGCGTTCATACTGCGAAGCTGCCTCTTTATTTGCTAAAAGCATACAGTCTTCTATGAGCGCATGAGAAGGAGTCTCTTGGGCCTCTGTAGTAGCTACGATGTTAGAGTCTGCATCTATTTCCATATCTATCTCAGTAGAGCGAAAGTCATACCCTTGCTTTAAGCGTTTTACTTTTAGCATATCTGTTATGACTCTCAGTTTAGTAAGGGCATCAAAGATTCTTACTTCATCCTCATTTACAGCTTGAAGTTTTCCCTCAAAGTAAGCATCTATCTCTTCATAGTTAAACCTGCGTTTAGAGTGAATAACTGCTTCATAAACCTTAGACTCTGTTACTTCTAAAAGTGCTCTGTCTATTTTCATCTCAAAAACAAATGCGAGTCTATCTACATGAGGTTGCAAAGAACAGAGTGTTTCACTAAGTTGTCGTGGTAACATAGGAATAGAACGATGCGGTAAGTAGATAGAAAAACTTCTATATATCGCTTCATTATCTAATGCACCAAAAGGTTTCACATACTCACTTACATCGGCTATTGCTACATAGAGTGTAGAACTCTCTTCATCCCAACAAATTGCATCATCATAATCTTTTGCAGTAACAGGATCTATAGTAGAGAAGTCTAAATCTCTTAAATCTTTGCGTTTAGGATATTTTGATGCATCTACTGGTTTAAAAGACTTCGCAATCTTAAGTACCTCTTCATCAAACTCATCATGTTTATTAAACTGTGCAAGAACTATCTTCTCATCTACTAGAGGATCTTTTATATTTCCAAGTAGTTCGAGGACTTTGTTCTCTTTGTTATCTACTTTAAAAACATCGCCTGTTTTATATTTGTCTAACTCATCTGCTGTAAGCTCTGCACCTATAGGGAAGTCCGTTTTTAAGTCAACTAAAGATTTGTGATTTTCTTTAAATATAATGTATGCAATGCTAAAACTCTGCTCTCGTCCAACTATTTCAGCTATTTGTGCAGAAGGAGTACCCCGTTTACCAAGAAGACGTTTAGCAATAATGAGATCACCCGCAGTAGCCTCTCCTAACTCCTCTATGAGTAAATCACGAATATTTTCACCAATAACATTTAAGTATGCAGTCTCTTTTTGTACTAAACCTAATGTTCCAGCACGATATTTTGAGTTGAATTTGTATTGGTTTTCTTTTTTTGTGAGGTATTTTTTTGTTAGCCACTCTGTAACGAGCTTGGCTTCATCAGGAGTTATGTCTTGTTCGCTCACACCAAGTGTGAGCCTTATAAGTAGAGATTTCAAGAAGTTAAATTAGTTCGCGTTTTCTATTGCAGTTTCAAAGCTTTCCATATCTAAAGAGTATTTAGATATTAAATCTTTTGCAGCAGTTATACTATCGTCTGTTATAACACCGTTAATAGGAACGGCAACACGAACTACATGAAGAATTTGAGCAGCACGTTTGTCTTCTTCTTCAGCTTTTTCTGGGTTTTGACAGTTTCTTATTACATCTACAAGAGACTCTTCAAATTTCCACTGAGCAAAGATAGTAGCTGAAACTTCAGGAGTATCAACGCCTACTATTTCCCTTTCAGCTTCTTCAACATCACCAATATTTTTAAGTGCTTCTTGAAATTCAGCTTGTTTGCCTTCAGACATAATTTGTTGTGCGATAAGAACTTTACCGATTTCAACAAGAAATGCAGCTGGTGAGAGAACACCTAAGAGTTTGTTCTCTTTTCTTAAACACCATGCAGTCATAAGACCATGCTGTTTTTTAGAAAGTGCTGAGAACATATCGTTACTAATTCCATAAGGACTTAGATCAAGAGAAAAACTCTTTTTTACGATCGAAGCAAGAGCGAAACCACGAACAGTACCCATACCAAATAGACCAACGGCCTGAGATATTGCATTTATTTCACGAGAGAAACCATATAAAGGTGAGTTAGCAGCTTTTAAAATATCAGCTGTTAAAAGAGGATCTTTTTCTAGTATCTTTACCATATCTTGAAAACTACTATCTGGGTCCTGATATACTGCTTCTATCTGCATTGCAGACTCAGGAAGTGGTGGTAGTTGTTTAATCTTTTTTAGTATCTCTTCAGTCATCATCAAACCTTTTAATATTTACTTGTTTTATAATTATAGTCATAAGAGATAAATTCATACTGAATATTTACAAAAAACTGATATTATTTTTATGAAATAAAATAAAAGGAAATAGAACATGCAAAGAGATGCAATGTTGACACAATTAGGTTACTCTCCTAATGAGGCACTATTAAAGCAACTAGAGGATATAGAAAATAATACTTTAGGGTATGAAAAAATTCAGAAGCATATTATGGACCTTCATGATCACTTAAAAGTAAATAGTGCATATGTGGCTTTATCAAATTCAAATCGATATTTTAAAATAAAAATAGATTCTTCTACTGACGCTTTAGTAAAAGAAGCACATGAAAAGGTAGCTCACTTTAGCGATAAGTTTAAAGTCGAAGTTAAAAAACTTGAGAATAAAGAGACTTATTATATTATAGGTTTTCATCATTAAAGGTTTCACTTGTTAGAGCCCATGAGCATCGAAGGATATGATGTTTTAGTAGAAGAGTTTAAATACTTACTAGAAGAAGAAAAACCTAAAGTAGCATCAGAAAAACTTGTAGCTGCAGCACAAGGTGATAGAAGCGAAAATGCTGATTATCATGCGGCAAAAGAGAAGCTGCGTTTTATAGATAAACGTCTGTTTTACTTAAATAGAATGATACAAAACTCTAAAATAATTGACCCAACTCTGCATACACATGAAAGGATATCTTTTGGTTCAACAGTCTCTGTTATAAATATAGATACTGATGAAGAAGAAAAATATACTTTATGTGGTGTATTAGAGAGTGAACCTGAGAATGGTCTTATTTCAATTCACTCTCCCCTCGCAAAAGCGATGATAGGCAAAAGTAAGGGAGATGAATTTAAAGTGAAACTCCCTTTAGAGATAAAAGAGTATGAAATAGAAGATATTGAGTATATTAATATCTTTTCTTTAAAACAAAATAGACGGACAAAAAAAGAATTTACTTTTCATTGAAAATATATCTATTTTTTCCATTCTCTTTCGCTTTGTAAAGATTTTCATCTGCTCTAGCAATAAGTGTATCGGTTGTATCGTTATGCTGTACTATTGAAGCACCTGCACTAATTGTAATTGATTGAGCATCAAGAGTAATATTATTTGAAAGGTCTTTAACTAATCGGTCTAAAAAGAGATGTATATTCTCTATTTGATCTTCATCAAGTAGAAGAATGAACTCCTCACCTCCATATCTACCAGCATCATCAACAGCTCGAATATAAGACTTCAAAAAGTTTGCAACATCTTTTAAAACACTATCACCAGTTAGGTGACCATATGTGTCATTTACTCTTTTGAAATTATCAATATCTATGATGATTAAAGCTGATTTCTTTCCTGAACGTTTTACTCTTTCTAGTCTTTTTTGTAAAAGGTTGAGAATCTCTCGTCTATTGTTCATATTTGTAAGATGATCAGTTGTAGATTTTTTGTTGAGTTCTTTGTTTAACTCTTGCATAGTTTTGTTCATTTTCTCTTGACGGATCGTAGTTCGTTTAAGTTTTGCATGTTTTATATTTAAAAGTCTTGCTTTTAAACGGCTCACATGAATGTAAAAACCTATAGAAAGGGCAGCAAAAAAATGTAAAATCACTATTTGAGAAAGAGCAAAAAAATTGAGTGGATTTGGGGATAACTGTAGAATATTTATTATTGAGAATGCCCCATAGTAAAAGAATAACCATGCAATTATAGTAAAAAGTTTATCGTTTAAAAAGATAATTACTAAGGGAAACACAAAAACAAAGATAAGGCTCTCTTCTATGGTCGGAGAAATAATATAACCAACTAAAATTGCATAAATAAGGACGACTTCATATGTTTTTGTTATGAAAGAAAGAGGAAAAAGTTTATAGTGCCCAACAAAACTGAGAATTATAAAGGCAAGAGCATAAGAGAAGTTAAAAGATATAACCTCTTGTTTATAAATGAGAAAGTCAAAGAGGGTATTTAATACGGCATAGAGTGTTGTTAAAGAGAGAAAGATTTTGAGATGTACTTCCTCTTGAGTTCGCCCGTCTTCAAATAATCCTGAAATTTTTCGTATTAAAACTTTATCTAGCATAGGAGTAGTCTAACAGAGATAAGTTAAAACAAATATTAAGAGAGACACTTAAAATCAAATTTAGCCCCTTTTAGATATAATCCATTTTTAAAAACCAATTTTCAGGATTCCATAGTGAGCCAACAACTAGAAAACATTGAAGAACAACTATCAAACCATAAGTTAAGTCAAGATGACTATACACATATTAAAGAGATTTTAAAACGCGAGCCTAACCTTGTAGAACTCGGTATATTTTCTGCAATGTGGAGTGAACACTGTTCTTATAAATCATCAAAAGTACACTTAAAAGGTTTCCCTACTAAAGCTCCTTGGGTTATTCAAGGTCCTGGTGAAAATGCTGGTGTTATTGACATCGGTGGTGGTTACGCAGCTGTCTTTAAGATGGAGTCACATAATCATCCATCTTTTATAGAACCATATCAAGGTGCTGCTACTGGTGTTGGTGGAATTATGCGTGATGTATTTACTATGGGTGCTCGTCCTGTAGCATCTCTGAACTCTCTTCGTTTTGGTAATGTTTTAAACGATGACGATATCTCTAAACATCAACGTTACTTAGTTCGTGGTGTAACTGAGGGTATCGGTGGTTATGGTAACTGTATGGGTGTTCCAACTATTGGTGGTGAAGTAAGTTTTGATGAGTGTTACAATGGTAACATTCTAGTAAATGCTTTTAATCTAGGTATAGCAAAATCAGATGAAATATTTTTAGGTCTTGCTGAGGGTACTGGCAATCCTGTTATGTATGTTGGTGCAAAAACAGGTCGTGATGGTCTAGGTGGTGCAGTTATGAGCTCTGACTCTTTTACTGAAGAGTCAAAATCACTTCGTCCTACTGTTCAAGTTGGAGATCCATTTACTGAAAAACTTCTTTTAGAAGCTTGTATGGAACTTTTCAAAACTGATCATGTTATAGGTATTCAAGATATGGGTGCGGCTGGGCTTACATCTTCTGCGTTTGAAATGGCTGGGCGTTCAGGCTCTGGTATGATTATGCACCTTGACAGAGTTCCTGCTCGTGAAGAGGGGATGACTCCTTATGACTTTATGCTTTCAGAGTCTCAAGAACGTATGCTTTTATGTGCTAAAAAAGGTTCAGAACAAGCAATTATCGACATATTTGAGAAGTGGGACTTAGATGCTGCTGTTGTTGGTGAAGTAACTGAAACTGGAAATATGGAACTTTTTTGGCATGGTGAAAAGTGTGCTGAGGTTCCAGTTGACCCAGTAAGTGAAGAGGCTCCGGAACTTAATCGTCCAATGTCTAAACCTGCTTACCTTGCTGACTTAGCATCTGTAACTATCAATGATTTTGACAGAGTTTCTAACCAGTCGGCGTTTGAGACACTTACTAAGTCTATGGAAGTTGTAGATAAGTCTTGGATATATACTCAGTATGACTCAATGGTTCAGACTAACACTATCAAAAAAGGTGGAATGTTAGATGCGTCCGTTATAAGAGTAAAAGAGAATGGAAAAGCGCTTGCAATGTCTGCTGATTGTAATGTTCGTTTTTGCTACATCGATCCTAAGGGTGGTGGTGCAGCTGCTACTGTAGAAGCTGGACGTAATGTTGCTATGAGTGGTGCTAGACCTTTAGCTATTACAGATTGTTTGAATTTTGGTAACCCTGAAAATCCTGAAGTTATGTGGCAGTTTGGTGCAGCTTGTGAGGGAATCAAAGAGGCTTGTGCTGAACTTACGACTCCTGTTATCGGTGGTAATGTGTCACTTTATAATGAAACAAATGGTGTTTCAGTTTTTCCAACTCCCTCAATAGCGACTGTTGGTGTAAATGATGACCAAAATAATGTTTTAATGTCTTCTTTTCAATCAGAAGGAAACCTTATCTATTTAGTTGGTGAATCTAAATCTGAGTTTGGTGGATCTCTATATATGAAAGAAATCTGTGGAACTGTTGCAGGGACTATGCCTGTAATCGACTACAAAAAAGAGCTTGCTCTTTGGGACCTAGTAATTGAAGATAATAAGAAGCACCTTTTAGAGTGCGCTAAAGATGCATCGTCTGGTGGTGTTGCCATAGCACTTGCTAAAATGGTAGCTACTTCTGGTCTTGGCTGTGATGTTACTATGAAAGTAGAAGATGAAAGAGATATATTTGCTGAGTCTCAATCACGTGCTATTATCGAAGTAAAACCTGAAAACTGTGCTGCGTTTGAAGCTACTTTAAATGGTTTAGCTTGTGAAAAAATCGGAACAGTTGGTGGTAATGCTATTAAGGTTAATGATGTCTCTATGAGTATGAGTGAACTTGACGATAACTATTTTAATACATTTAAACGTGTAATTGAAAGAGATATATAGATTTAAATGAAGGAAAATATAGAATGATTAAAAATATACTTGCATTTATTGGTGCTATTGTAATTATAGCAGGAATTAGTGGTTATGTAAAAATGGGTTCAAAGGTTGCTGGACTTGACGCTGGTGCACTTCCTGCTTATATGGCAATGTTTGATGAAGTTTTAAAAAATGGTGATCCTGCAAAAGCTATGATGAAAGAGTTTGAGGTTGACGAAGATGTCACTAATGAAGATGTTGGTGAGTCAGTTCATGCTTTAGCAGAAGAGTATAACATGCGTATCACCGGTGATATTAAGATGTTTACAAATGAGGATGCTAAACCTAATGAAGTAAAACATGCAAGAATTTTTTCTTTATGTTCTCTTCACATTGCAAAAGTATTTTTAAATCACTCTCGTTACTTTGGTGGTTTTATGCCATGTAGAATTATGCTAGTTGAGTATGGAAATGGTGAACGTTATTTAGTAACTATGGATCTTGAACTTGCTATTCATGGTGGTGCACCACTTGGTAAAGAGATGTTAGATCTTGCAACAAAAGTTCAAGTTGCTATGATTGAGATTCCTAAACGTGCTGCGCAAGGCGATTTTTAATCACCTCTACTTTTTCAAGTAAGACAAGAGTTCTTTATCTAGGACTTTTGTCTTAGATGTAACTTCTTGGATACTTTTAAAGTTAAAACCAAATCTATCATAACAGATAACAGATTCTTCTTTACCTTCAAGTAATCCATCAACAGCATTTACAATAAACTTATAAGCCATCAGTCTATCTTTAACAGTTGGATTCCCACCTCTTTGAATATGCCCTAAAACACTTACTCTAGACTCAATCCCAATACTGTTTTCAAACCATTTTGCTATCTCTGAAGAGTCTTGTTTTATGCCTTCTGAAACAATGGCTATAAAATATCTACGACCATTTTTAATCTCTTGTTTAAACTGCTCTTCATAATCTTTTAAATTATACTCTATCTCTGGGATTAAACAGAGTTCTGAGCCTGATGTTAAGTGTGTGACAAGTGCTAAATGACCAGAATCTCGCCCCATAGTCTCAATAACAAAAGCACGTTTAAACGAAGATGCCGTATCTCGAATAGCATCGATAGAAGTTTTAATAATGTTTAGTGCTGTGTCAACACCTAAACAGTAGTCTGTTCCATTTATATCATTATCTATAGTAGAGGGTATACCGCAAAATTTTATACCATGTTCTTTGTAAAAAGTATGTAGTCCCCGAAATGAACCATCCCCACCAAGAACTATAAGCATATCTATTTCTAAAGTATCTAAGTTGTTTTTGGCAATCTCCCTAAACTCTTTTTTCATAAAGCGCTCACTTCTGGCACTTCCTATCTTCGTACCACCTCGAGTTATTATGCCAGAGACATCAGTATATGTTGCTCTTTTTATATTGTTATCTATTAAACCTTCATACCCATCGTAGACAAAGTAAGGGGTTAATTTGTTCTCGAGTGTATACTCTACAAACTGTTTAAGAGCAGGGTTCATACCCGATACATCTCCTCCAGAACAGAGGATAGCGATATTTTTACTCATCAATTTTCCTTGGAAGTGTAATTATGAATTTTGCACCAGTATCTTCGTTTTCAACTTCGAATGTACCTTTAAAATGATTTGTTATTATGTTCTTACTCATATAAAGACCTATTCCTGTTCCTAAACTCTCATGTTTTGTTGTAAAGTACGGGTCAAATATTTTAGGTAAAATATCATCATTTATACCACCAGCATTATCATGAAATATGATTGTAATAGTCTCTTTTTTGTTTATAAGGGAAACATTTACAGTTGGAGTTTGGATTTCTCTCTCTTTAAAAACATCTTTGGCATTGTTGAGTATATTTATAAAAACCTGTTGTAGCTCTCTTTGAAAGCCGAGCATTTCACTACTCCCTTCACCAGAGCTAAAAACATTAAAATGAATATGATACTTTTCAAATTCAACTTCTGCTATTTTGTAAGCTTCATTAATTGTCTCTTCTACTAAAAAGGCAGTTTTTTGTTTATCATTACTACTGAGTTCTCTAAAATCATCAATAGTTTGACTCATATAAGATGTATACTCTTTTATCTTCTCGGAGGTACTTAGAAAAACTTTAGCTTCTATAACTTCCAAATCATCAAGTTCTATATCTAACTCTAGGTCATTGAGGGTATTATTTATAGCTCCTATTGGTTGTCTCCATTGGTGTGCAATATTTGAGATAGTCTCTCCCATAGCTGAAATTCTATTTTGAGATTCTATAATCTTTGCTTGACGTTCTTGGTCTGTTACATCTCTATGAAATCCTGTGATTCTTATAGGATTTTGCTCAGAATCAAAGAAAATATTTCCAACATCTTCAATAGTAAGTTTTTCAGAGTTTTTGGTGATAAGTGGATATTTTATTCTAAAGTGAACATATTCGAGTTGTTTAGGATACGTTTCAAGTACATCATGCATGGCCTTGTGGTGCTCAAACCTATTTTCATCTGGAACTAAAGCAAGGTAGTCAAGGTATGTAAGTTGTTTTATATCGTCAAGTCCAAGTCTTCTTTTCCATGCTTCACTTATATAGAACTCTTTTTTTACTAAGTCATAATCCCAAAAACCATCCCGTGAAGAGTTAATAACAAATTCAAATCGACTCAACTGCTCTTGGAGTTGTATGTCTTTATCCTCTATTCGGTGCTGCAGGTCTTCTTGTGCAAGCATTTTATCTGTTATGTCAAACATTATAGCTTTATAACCACTTTTTTTACCGTCCATAAATATAGGAGAAATATGAGAATCTACCCAAAAAGAACTATTGTCTTTTTTCTTATTTTTAAAAATACCCGAGTAGGTTTCATTCTGATTGAGTGCTTGCCATAGCTGTGCATATATTGTGTCATCAGTGTTTTCACCTCTGACTTTTTTATGTGTAGTCCCTAGAAGCTCCTCTTTTGTGTATCCACTTGTTATTTCATAGTTCTGATTTACATAAGTTATATTACCGTTAATATCAGTTTCACTCACTATAACATTACGGTCAAATATATTTCTATCTTCTTTAAGCTCATTTTGTGAGTGAAAGAGGAGTTTTTTTACATTTTCATCATCTGCATGGTGTAGTAAAACAGCTAAAGCAATAAGTAGTTGTACTATAACCGAAAAAGTATTGTCGGTAAAAAGTAGAGCATTTAAGATAAGTAAAAAAACTACAAGTATATGTGCACTTTTTATTCGAGTAACAGGGTCGGTGACAAATCTTAGTATGGACATCTTTTTTCCTCTATTTTATTAAAAAAACTCTATTTCGTTCTCTTGAGCCTCTTTCTCTTCAAGAAAATCTATAACTAACTGTATATCATTTTTAAGAGAGGCATTGTAAAATTTTGGATCTTTTGCTTCTTTCTCCCAGACATTTTGTCTAAATGTTTCTAGTGTAAGTTGAAGGGACTCAAAGTATATACCTGTTTGGTTGATATCACGTAGAAACTTCTCTTCTAAGTTAATTATAGTCTGTGTAAAGTGTTGTAGTATTGAAGAAATTTCATAAAACTCAGAGTAAGAGTTTAGTACAGAAGTATATTTTTGATAGATGTCAATAAGTTTATTAATGTAGACAGTATTTAAAGATTCATTTTGAAACATCATCATTATGTATGTATCTAACTCTTCTGAAAGATCTCGAAGCTCATCTATATCATCTTGCATGAGATCATTATAGTAACTCTCTTCTTTTGAAGTTTCTGTTGCTTGTTTTGGCTCGTTTCTAGCTTCATTTTTATTTGTTTGTGTTGCTAATTGTTTGAGCTTTTGTTCAAGGATGACATTTTTTCTTCGCATAGCTCTGTTCTCAATTTCAAGTTGTTGCGAGTAGTGTGCTAAAAGTTTTTTATTGCTTATAATAGAACAGTTTCTATAGAGAGTGAGCATGAGTGAATCTTTTTCAACAGGTTTGTTTAAAAAAGTATTTACTTCAAGGTTTATAAGAGTTTTAAGAAGTGTTGATTCATCATGTGCAGATAGAACTATAATTATAGGTTCAGAAGGAAGTTCATTTATTTTTGTAATTAACTCTACTCCATCCATATTTGGCATATTAATGTCTGTTAGCACAATGTCAATTTCATTCTTTTGGTAGAGTTCATAAGCTTCTTGACCATCTTTAGCAATATAAACATTTTGAAAGAGTTTTTGCAATGTTGGGAGCATCGAGTCTCGTAGCATTGCTTCATCCTCTGCATAGAGGAGATTTAACTCCTGTGACATGGTCTTTATATCTTTAGCTGAAACCATATTAAATCCTTTATAGCTACTTATATTCTGGCTTTAAAGTATTATAGCGAAACTAAAAATGCTCTTCATTAAATCATAATCTATATTTTGCTAAAATGTCACTATTATTTTATGAAATTACATAATTAGAGAAAAGGATATCTTTTGGCAAAAAGAGCATTAGTAAGTGTTAGTGATAAAGCAGGCGTAGTTGAGTTTTGTACATCTTTAGTAAAAAATGGTTATGAGATCATTTCAACTGGTGGAACTTATAAGAAGTTAGTTGGAGCTGGAATAGCAGCTATTGAAATTGATGAAGTTACAAAATTTCCTGAGTGTTTTGAAGGGCGTGTTAAAACTTTAAACCCTTATGTTCATGGTGGTATTTTACATCGTCGTGATAAACAAAGCCACCTTGACCAAGCAAAAGAGTTAGGTGTTGAGTCTATAGACCTTGTCTGTGTAAACCTTTACCCATTTAAAGAGACTATAGAAAAAACTGATGATTTTGATGAAATTATAGAGAACATTGACATCGGTGGACCAGCTATGGTTCGTTCAGCTGCAAAAAACTTTGATGCAGTTATCATCGTTACAAATGTTGAAGATTACTCTGAAGTTATTGATGCAATTGAAAATGAGAAAAACACTAAAGAGTTTCGTCGTGGTTACATGATAAAAGCTTATGAGCATACAGCGGCTTATGACTCAATGATTGCTAACTACATGAATGAGCGTTTTAACGATGGTTTTGGTGAAAAGCAGTTCGTAGTTGGAAACAAAGTAATGGACACTCGTTACGGTGAAAATCCACATCAAAAAGGTGCACTTTACGAGTTTGACAAGCACTTCTCAAATAACTTTACAACTCTTAAAGGTGAAGCAAGTTTTAACAACTTAAATGACCTTAATGGTGCCGTTAAAATTGCCGCTGGTTTTGGTCAAGAGAATGTTGTTTGTATCTCTAAGCATGGTAATCCTTGTGGTGTAGCTATTAAAGACACACTTCTAGAAGCATATACTGAAGCACTTAAATGTGATCCTGTATCTGCGTTTGGTGGTGTTGTAGCTGTTAATGGTACTGTTGATGTTGCATTAGCTGAGAAGATGAATGAGATTTTCTTAGAAGTTGTTATCGCTGGTCGTATAACTCCTGAGGCTCAAGAAGTATTTGCTAAGAAGAAACGTATCAAACTTTTTGAAATGGGTGCTGACAAGCTTGTTCTTGCTAACGATAAAAAAGACTTCAAACATGTTGATGGTGGATTTGTATTCCAAGATGCTGATATGGTTGGCGTTGACGAAGTGAAAAATGCTAAGTTAGTATCTAAGATAGCAGCAAAGAGCCAAGATATGAAAGATATGGAAATTGCTTATAAAATAGCTAGTCTTACAAAGTCTAACTGTGTTGTATATGTTAAAAACTCTGCGATGGTAGCTGTTGGTATGGGTATGACTTCTCGCGTTGATGCTGCTCAATGTGCTCTTAAAAAAGCAAAAGACATGGGTCTTGATGTAACAGGTGCAGCTCTTGCATCTGAAGCTTTCTTTCCATTCCGTGACTCTATAGATGCAGCTGCTAAGGCTGGTGTGAAGAATGTTATAGAGCCTGGTGGATCAATTCGTGATGGAGAGATTATAGATGCTGCTAATGAGTTTGGTATGAGTCTTTACTTCTCAGAAGTTCGTCACTTTTTACACTAGGTTAAACTTTTAACAGCCTCTTGGAAGTCTGTCGGATTAAGTCCTTCATCTTCCATAAGTGTTAAAAGAGTAGATGGTATCTCTTTTACAATAGTACCATCAAGTAGTATAGTATGAAAGACAATATGATTTGCAATAGATAAGTGTTGAATATCTAAGGGTGCATCATAGGGATTGTCACTATATCTTATAGCATCAACAATATCTTGATTTATTTTCCAGTGTTTGAGAACATCACTAGAAACTAATGCAGTAGAGGTATGAAAAAACTTTTCTTCTGCCATTTGAAAACCACTCTCTTTTGCAAACTCTTTGAATAAGTCTACTTTTTTTGATTCTTGTATTTCAGCTGCAAGTAGTAGTTGACCAATATTTCCAAGAATAGCACTCATTGAAAGAGTGTTTAACTCTTCTTTATCTATCCTAGCATACCATTTACTCATAAGAGAGAGCCTTCGTGCTGCTACTTGAGAAAATTGAATTTCATTTATCCCATAAGAGTCTAAGTTTATCTCTCCTGTATTATTGTAAATACAAAAAAATGAGATAGCTTTTACGGTTTTCTTCCCAAAAATAGTTATGGCTTGGTCTATAGTTTTGATGTTTTTAAGGCCATAGATAGGGTTTTGGGTCGCTTCTAGGATATTTGCAGTTATGATAGGATCATGTTTTACTACATTTATAAGATCTTTGAGTGAACTCTCTTCATCATCACATATCTCCTGAATCTCAAAAAGTGATGTCGGTAGAGGTGCAAGATGATCTATGAATTTTTTTATTTTTTTATTGTTAATGAGAACATGTCTTTTAGAAAAATGAGAATTTGCAATATTATGTAGCTCTCTTTTGAGATCGTTAAATTTTAAAGGATTTGTAATATAGTGATTGACACCTTTAAAAATGAGTTTACTAATAAGTCTTGATGAGAGTTTATCTACGACAACAAGGAGAGGACTAAAGGGTAAAATATCTACATACTTATCTAAAGTTTCAAGTGTCTCTTCCCCTAGGTTTACTATACAAATATCTGTCTTATTTTCTAGGACTTTTTGTTCTAAAGATAGGGAAGTGTCTACATCGTGAGCAATTTTTCTTAGAGCAGTTACTACTTTTTGTGCACGTTGGCTCTTTGGATCTATATAGTGTATTTTTAGTTTTGTGAGTCTTTGTGCTACAGACTGTGAAGATGTAGTTACTTTTACTTCATTAAGAAGAGAATAGGGTGCTTTTGAAAAATCTGTTTTTCCATCTTCCATCTCTTCATTCCAAATTAAAAGTTGTGAATAGATTTCTTGTAACCAGAGTGTGATTTCTTCTTCTGCTGGCCCTTCTTGTGAGCGAATAACTTCAAGTGTATTTTCAACTGATACTACAAGTGCATTGATTGTTGTGAGTCCAAGATATGCTGTTGAAGATTTGTAGTTATGAAAGATTCTAAACAGAGAATTGACATTCTCTTCATAATCCTGAGCTTGAGTAAGAGTCTCTATAAGGTACTCTATATTATTTAGTTGCTTAAAGTACTGGTCTTTAAACATTTCTAAGAGGTGAAGATCTATATCGTTCATAAGTTCTCTTTAGTTTAGTGCATTAATAGTTTTAGTAATCTCGAAAATCGACATCTCTTTTTTTGCTGCACCCATTTGTGCTGCAACTCTTGGCATACCATAAACAGTTGCTGTTTTTTCATTTTGGACATAAGTATCACAACCTTGATCATGTAACTGTTTGAGACCAGTCGCCCCATCATCACCCATACCTGTTAAAATAAAAGCAGTTACTTTATGTCTCTTAATAAGTGCAAGAGAATTAAAAAGTACATTAACGCTCGGTTTATGCGAGTTTACTTTTTCAGAATCTTCAAGCTTTATAATATACTGATTGTCCTCTTCAACAATTTTCATATGTACACCGCCTCTAGCTATATACACACAACCATCATAAATAGTATCCCCATCCTGTGCCTCAAATACTTGCGAGTTTGGCACAATAGAGTCTAGTCTATGAGCAAAAGATGCTGTAAATCCAACTGGCATATGTTGTGTTATTACTACTGCTCTGTGATCACTTTTTAAGTGCATAACAATCTCTTCTATAACTTGTACACCACCTGTTGAAGCACCGATGGCTACTAGATTTTTTGCTACTTTTGGTGTTTTAGAGATATTTTTTTGAACATTCTCATGTTTTGTTGGAGCTGACTTTACTGTAACTTTTGAGTTACTTGCAGCATAGATTTTTTGTAAAAGTTCATCTTTATAGTCATTGAAAAACTCTTTAAGATTGAGTTTTGGTTTTAGTATAATATCGCATGCACCTAACTCAAGTGCTTTAATAGCTGCGTTTGAACCACCTATTACAAGAGTTGAGCATATTATTACGGGTATCGGTTTTTGTGCATTAATCTGCTTTAAAAAACTGAGTCCATCCATCTTCGGCATTTCAATATCTAGAATGAAAACATCGGGAAGTCCTACTTTTTTAAAAGTCTCAAAAGCATCAACAGGATTATTTGCTTCACCAATTATTTCTATATCTTGTGCACCTTTTAATGTCTTATAAAGGGCATTACGTACCATTAATGAGTCATCTATTATAAAAATTTTTGTCATTAAAAAAACTCCAATTCACTAAGGTCATCTTCTTTATCTGAGAGTCTGTCTTGCATAAACTGTATGGAGTTTTTAAGTGAATCTTCAAAAACATATACATCTGTAAAGACTCTATCTACAAAGTATTCTACAACATAGAGATTAATATCTTCTATTATTCTCGAAAGATACTCAAAGCCTTCTATATCTTTTATATTTATCTGTTTAATATCTAGTTTTTTGAGGTAGTTACTCAGTTCTATAAAAATAGGAGTTACTTTTTTTGTATAGTAGTGGTTGGAAAAAACTGAAGCTACTTCATCTATCTCAATAGCTATTTGTTGGAGAAGTTCATCATTTAATTCTCCACTATCAAGTTTTGCCACTGTATCTTGAAGTTTTTCACTTAAAAAAAGAATCTGACCTTCGTATGTGTCTAGGTAGTCCTCTAGGTTCTCTTTATCTATGTCTAAGGAGTTACTCATAGAACTTGCAGAGTTATTCATGGCTCCAATAGCACAACTGTAATTGAGCATAGTGAAAAACTTATACATAAGAACATCATCATTAAAAGGCTCAGCAATGATAGCCTCACACATATTTATGAGTTTAGGGTAAGGCTCCTCACAATCCATACGAAGATACAATATAAGATTTATCTTTTGATTAAGAGTATCTAAAACATCACAAATATTCTTTGCATCTACAGTTAGGTCTATGAGCAAGGTGTCAATAGAATGTGTTACTATATATGCACCGAGTTTATCAATACTTAGTTGGGTAATGTTGATACTTCTATGTGAGTGAAACTCGTTGAGTGTAGTGTCATATTTAGAAAAATCATTATTGGAGTAGATAAGTAAGTTTTTATCTTTTACACTATATGTATAGTACTCTTTTAGGTTGTGTATCATAGTTTAGTCCTTTTGATAGATTGATGTTCTGATCTGTTTAAGATTTGGTATATTTATACTGTTAATATTCTCGGTAAGAGAGATTATAAGATAGCCACCACTTTTTAGATTTGCAATAGTATGCTCTACTACTTTCTGTTTTGTTTCATCATTAAAGTAGAGGAGTACATTACGTAAAAAAATGATGTCAAAACTTCCTATACTTGTATTTTGTTCTAGAAGATTATTTGTAAAAAACTTTATATTTTTACTTAAAATTCTATCTATAAGAAATTGTCCTGAGTATTTTCCCACACCTTTTAAGCAGTACTTCTTCTTTAGCTCTGGGGGAATTTTATCTATCCAAGAGAGAGGGTAGAGACCTTTTTTTGCCTTTTTTATAACTTCAGTATTTATATCACTACCAAAGATACTCCACTCATCTAATGAGTCGTTAAAAAGCATAGCAAGTGAGTATGCTTCAGCTCCAACAGATGCGGCAGCACTCCAGACTCTTAACGAAGAGTGTTTTGTTATATACTCCTTTATAAAATCAAAATGAGCTGTTTCTCTAAAAAAGTAAGTTTCATTGGTTGTAATGATATTTATCATATTTATTTTTTCACTCTCATCAATTGAGACTACTCGTAAGTAAGCAGCAAAAGAGTCAAGATTAAAATGGAGTAGTCTTTTATTCAATCTACTCTGCACCATTACTTTTTTTGAGTTATTGAGTGTTATTCCGACATTGGTAAATATTAGCTTTTGAAAAGTTCTAAACTCGTTTTCATAAAGCTCTATATTATTCATTATTTTGCCAACTCATTAATAGCAGCTGCAAGGGAGACAATATTCACTTTTCCAATAATCTTTTGTGCACCTAGTTCTAGAAGCTCTTCTTTCATAATATCATTTGACATATTAGTATGTACGATGATGTTCACTGAGTCATAATCACTATTTTTACGTATAGAGTCAATGAGTTCTCGTCCTCCCATAACAGGCATCTCAATATCGCTAATAATTAAGGAGATATCTTCAGCTCTTTTTTTAAAAACAGCCGCAAGTAGCTCTTTCCCATTTTCATATATTTCATAGTTAAGTTGCATCTTTTGACAGAGTCTCTCTAACATTACTCTTATATATTTACTATCATCGGCAAACATAAAGTAGCCTTTTGCTGTAATCTCATATGAAAGAGTATCGAGCTGTGTATCACTTTTTTCTTCTACATCAGGAAAAATATCACTTAAAAGCATATCACTGTCAAAGATTGTAACCATTTTAGATTCTGAGTATATCTCCACTTTTGCAACAAAGGTAGACTTTGGATTTGCACTTGAGTTATCACTCATATCTTCTGAATCTATAGTAATAATATTTTCTACAGATTTTACAACAATGCCTAAACGGTGTCCCCCATATGCAGCAACAATAATTAACTCATACTTGTCATCTGCATCGGGTTTGTTCCCTATCCAGTGGTCAAAGTTTACAATAGTAGTGAGTTCCCCTCGTATATCACCAGTTCCAACGATGAAGTTATCACTTTGGTTACGTAATATCTCTACATCTTTATAGATTATTAATTCTCTAATTTTTGATACATTTATCGCATATAGTTCATCGTTTGAACCATCAAATAAAATAAACTGATTAGCATCATTTGCATTTGTACTTACAAGTTTAAGAAGATCAATCTCTTCTTCATCATAGTAGTAATCATCCATTTGTAATTACCTCTTTAGAAAGTTCTTCAAGTGATAGTAGCTCTTTTAGGTTTAACAAAAAGACATTTATATCTCTATATGTAACTATATTACTAATAAATCTTGACTCAATAACAGTTCCAAACTCTGGACTTGCTTGTTTCATTTCGTCACTAAAACCATCAACTTCATATATCTCATCTATGAGTAGTGCGATATCTTGTCCTTCATATTTTAAGACTACAAAAGAACTTTTATTTGTTATTTGACTTGCTTGAAGATTACATCTTTGAGCAAAGTCTATGACACCTATAATATGACCACGGATATTTGTAACACCTAATATAAAAGAGTTGAGGTTTGGAACTTTTGTATATGTTTGGCACTCAACAATTTCACTTACATAAATAGCCTCAATAGCATAGAGCTGTTGTGATACATAAAATAGGAAGAACTGCTCTTCATCTGAATAGTAAAGCATATCCTCATCTAAAAGGTCTATATTATTCATGTGTTATCCTAGAATCTTTCGAAGTCATTTAAGTCAAGAGTATCATCACTTTTTGAATCTTCTGAAGATGTCTCTTTTGGTGCTCTAGTCTCTTCAAATTGCGGTGAAATTATTGTATGCGCATTCGCTGTATCAACCTTGAAGAACTTCATCATCTCAGTAAGTGAAATAGCTTGAGAATCAAGCTCTTCAGCAGCACTTGCTAATTCTTGAGAACTACTAGCATTTGATTGTGTGACTTTGTCTAGTTCATTCATTGCTACTGTTATCTGTTCTATACCTATATTTTGCTCATTGGCTGCAGTTGCTATATCTTTAACCAGAGTAGCTGTTTCTTGAATCTTGGGAACAATATTTCCTATCTCTATACCTGCCTCTTGACTCACTTTCACACTATTTAGTGTTATTTTACTAATCTCTGAGGCTGCTATTTGTGAACGTTTTGCAAGCTTTCTTACTTCTGCTGCAACTACGGCAAAGCCTTTCCCATGCTCTCCTGCTCGGGCTGCCTCAATGGCTGCATTAAGTGCTAAGAGGTTTGTCTGGTAGACAATATCTTCAATAATCTTGATACGATCAGCAATGGTAGTCATCGCTTCAACTGTTGCCCTTACAGATTCAGATCCATGCTCAGCCATTTTAGAAGTGTCTTCGGCAATTATATTTGTATTGTGTGCATTGTTCGCAGACATATTTACACTTCCACTAATCTCTTCAATCGCTGAAGTTGTCTCTTCTAGGGAACTTGCTTGTTCCTCTGCACCGCTAGAGAGAACCTGGGATGTTGCATTTACTTCTGCTGAAGCCAAAGACATCTCAGATGCTGAGAGCGAAATTTTTTCTACAATATTTGTGAGTGAGCCTATAAAGGAGTTTGTATTTGTCTTAATAATATCAAATTCACCTTGTAAGCTTAGGTTGATTTTTTTAGTGAGATCTCCTTCACTCATAGCAGAAAGACTCTCTCTAATTGCTCCTATAATCTCTTCAAGTGTATCGCCAAGTGAGTTTGTATACTCTTTTATGGCATTTAAGTCACCCGGGAGTTGCATATCGATCCGATGGTTGAGTCGTCCTTCACTGAGGGCACCGAGAGTCTGGCCTATACTAACAATAATGTTTTGTAACATCTCACTAAGTTCATTTGTCGCATCTTTGATAAGTGTTAGGTCTCCTGTATATGCATTTGTTATTTTAGTGCTAAAGTCACCGTTACTCATATGGACAATAGCTGTTTCAATATCTAAAAAGATACCTTGTATATTGTCAAGCATGATATTTGTTGGTGTATGTATAGATGAAAAATCACCATGGTACTTTTGAGTATCGACTCGTACACTCATAACACCTTTGTCTACTGCATTTTGTATAAGTAAAGAGTCAAATTTTAGGTTTTTCATAGTCCCTGAGAGGATGTTTAGACTCTCTATATGAGTACCTAACTCTCCAACATATTTATTTGTAATGAGTGTATCAAAAATACCATTACTTAGATTTGTTACTGCTTCACCTAGGTCATTAAATACACTGCTAATGAGGTCTAAGGCATAGTTGTTGTTATCAAGAATCTTGGCATAAGAGCCTTTAAGAGCACTACTGTTTACTCTTGTATTAAGGCTTCCATTCTCTACAGCATTTATCAGTATGTTGGAACTTTTTTCTAACTCCTGGTTTTGCTTTTTTATAGTGTTAAGCATTTTAGCTGTGTCAGCTAACTCTTGTGTAGTAAATTTTAAGTCATCAAAGTTAAATTTTCCCTTACTAAGTTGAGAGAGGGCATGGTTGAGTTTTTTCAGCTCTTTTGCTTTTATTGTGATTTTTGACATCATCTTTTCCTTTATTTACTTTGGTTTATTACTATATTAAGATTTTTAAAAATCTCTTTTGTATCTTCATTCACACTCTCTAAAATAGAGCCAAGCTCATTTTTTGAAGCTCCATTTTTCTCTTTTTGAACATAAGATTTCATATGTTGGTGTACATTTTTATGTTCTTGAATAAGTTTATTCCATGCTGGATGAGAAGTGAAAGATTGATCTTTAAGTCGTAAAAGTTCTTTACCAAAAGCACAACAGCAACTATCAACAACTTCTACCTCTATACCTCTTTGTACCTTATCTAGTATATTAAATTTAAAAAGAATATGGTCTGTATTAAAGCGCTCTACATCTATCTTGAGTGCATCAGTATTAGAGACCCTCTGTTGTGTACTAGTCTTGTTTATAAACTCATCGTATGTTATATTTCTCTCTTTTAAGTAGTTTAGGAGTAGGTTATAAGACTCTTGGGCAGTATGATCTCTCTCATAGCTAACAAGAGTAGCATAAAGCTCACTTATGACCTCTTTTGCAAAGGCATTTATTGGTTTTCTATATGAAACCGCACCTTCAATCATTCCATTTTTCATTATTGGGGTTACATAAGCTTTTACCCAGTAAAAGTCTTCATTCTTTGCTTTGTTCTTTACAAAAGCATAAATACTTTTACCCTGTTGTAAGTTAGTCCATAGGAGTTTGAAAACAGCTTTTGGCATATCTTCATGACGAATTATATTATGGTTTTTTCCTATGAGTTCACTGCGTTTATAACCAGCAACATTACAAAATACATCATTCACATATGTTATAAGACCTTTGGCATCAGTTTGTGATGTTATCATTTGTGTATCATTTATTAAAATCTCTTTAGACATTGTTTTCTCCTTGAATTTTACTCTCTATTAATTTTGCTATATCAAAAATAAGTGCAATTTCACCATTTCCAAGTATAGTCCCTCCGTTAAGTCCCTGAACATTTGTAAAAATATTTCCAAGAGGTTTTACAACCGTTTGCATCTCTCCAAACAACTCATCAACACTGAGTCCTATAGAGTAGTTCGCATACTTAACAATTACAATATTTTCTCTAATATTTGGATATTTCTTTTCGTGAAAATGTTCTCTAATATCTAAGATAGGAAGAATTTCTCCTCTCAGATTTATAAAACTATTATCTTTCATCTCTTCTCTCATCTGAGGTGTTAGCTCTATACACTCTTGAATCATCTCAATAGGAATAATATATTTTGTATCGCCAACTTTAACAATAAAACCACCAATAATAGCTAGTGTAAGAGGAAGCCGGATTGTAATTGTAGAACCTTGTCCAGATTTTGAATCAATGTCTAAAAGACCTCGTAACTCTTCTATATTATTTTTGACTACATCCATTCCTACTCCGCGCCCTGAAATGTCGCTTACTTCGGTGGCTGTTGAAAACCCTGCTTCAAAAATAAGCTTGAAAATCTCTTTGTCGCTGAGTATTGCATCTTGGTCTATAATGCCTTTTTCTTTAGCTATACGTAAAACAACCTCTTTGTTTATACCTGCTCCATCATCACATATTTCTATGACTATCATCCCAGAGTCAGTGTAGGCTTTAAGTGAGATCTTTCCAACTCTATCTTTTTTGTTTGCCTCACGAACATCAGGCATCTCTATACCATGATCAACAGAATTTCTTAACATATGTACAAGTGGATCAGAAAGTTTTTCTATAATTGTCTTATCAAGTTCAGTATCGCCACCAATAATCTCAAATGTAATCTCTTTGTTTAGTTTTTTAGCAGTGTCGCTAACTATTCGTTTAAGTTTAGAAAAACTACTCTCAACTGCAACCATTCTAATACCCATTACTTTATCACGTAGGTCTTCTAACAAGAGGTTTAAAGATTCTATTGATTCTAAGAGGTTACTATCTTTACTTGAAGAAGCGAGGACTTCTACCTTCGCATTTGCTATGACAATTTCACTCATTTGGTTTATGATGAGATCAACCTTACTAGAGTCTACTCGTAAGCTTGATGAGGTAATCTTCTTTTTAGAACTCTTAGGAGTTTTTGCAGTAACAATTTCTTCTACATGTTGAACTACTACTTCCTGAACTACTTCTTGAATTTCCTCTTCTTCATTATCATAAACACCAGCTTCATTTAAGAGCTCTTCTAGCCCATCATAGGCTTCAAAAAGTTCTGCATAAGCATCTTGGTTGGGTGTTTTAAATATAAAGAGCGTTACATCATCTTCTACAAACTCAAAAATCTCTTCTATCTCTTCTTTTGAGCATGAAGATTGAAACTCCATCTCAAAACCAATATATGCATTGAGTGGTTCTATATCTTCAATAAGAGGAATATCATCTATAATTGGGGTGTTTATTATAATTTCCCCAAGTTTATAGAAGTAATTAAAGATGGCTAGAATATCCATCCCTGATGTGAAGAAGTCTTCACTAAAACGCATAGATACATGCCACATATCGCTATCTTGTGTATTAAGTTCACTAAAGTCTAACTGTGGGAGAGTCTCTTGCGTTTTTACTTCTTGTGTATCTGAGTGTAGATTTTTTTGTAAAAGATTTTCAAGCTCTTTTGTGAGTTGTGAAAGTGAGTTTTGTGCTTGGCTACTCAACTCTTCTTCATTTACACTACATTCAACTAAAATTGCAGTGAGGTCTTTAACATTTAAAAAAAGTTGTAAGAGTTCATCATTAAAAGGGGATTTTACTGTTCTCATTTCGTCAAGAAGGTTCTCTGCTATATGTGTAAAAGAGACAAGTCCCTCAAAACTAAACATACCAGCAGTACCTTTTATAGTGTGCATAGCTCTAAAAAGTCCACCCATGTTTTCATCATTAATCCCATTATCGGAGATATCAAGAAGAGATTCTTCCATAACTGAGAGTTGTTCTGAAGCATCTTCATAAAAGAGTTCTAAGTCTTCATCCATCTTAGACCTCTAAGTATGTATCGCATCCGCAGATGCTAAGTGATATTTTTATTTCATCACTACAGTTTTGTAAAGTAAACTGTTTATCTTCAATTTGGGCACTTTTTTTTAGTGATATTAAAAGAGAGATTGCTGACATGTCAATTTTTAAGACATTAGCCATATCTATAGTTACTGTATCATTGGATAACTCTGAAATAAATGTTTTTTTTAAATCTTCAACTTCATAAATAGTAAGATTTTCATTTAAAGTAAGCATATTCTTAACCTAATAGTTTCTCAACTGCCATTAAAAACTTATCTTTATTAAAGGGTTTGAGTAACCAAGCTTTAACACCTAGTTCTTTTCCTTTTGCTTTGAGTTCTGGGTTTGACTCTGTTGTCAGCATTACAACAGGAGTAAATTTATACTCAGGCATATTTTTTATTATACCAACCATCTCTAAACCACCCATTACAGGCATATTTACATCTGAAAAAATTAGATCAAATTTAGTATGAGCAAGAGCATCTAAACCTTTTTGACCATCCTCCGCCACTACTACTTCATGCCCAGCAGCTGAAGCTGCTTTTTTAGCAACAGAACGAATTAAACTAGCATCATCAACGATTAAAATTGTAGCCATTTTTTATTTCCTTTTAGCATATGAAAAAATTATAGCATAAGAATGTCCCCCTATTGTCGTATTTTTGTTTTAGAGTATTATTGCTTATAATTTATGTCATAATTCTGTCAATAAGGAGTAGTTATGTCAAAATATAGAGTCCTAATAGTTGATGATGATCCATTTAATCAAGAGGTACTTCAGATTAGGCTTGAGATGCTCAAGTGTGAAGTCGTTGTGTTAGAAGATGGAGAAGATGCTGTTGCATTTATAAAGAGTGGTGAAAAGGTTACTCTTATATATATGGATATTAATATGGTTCGTCTTGATGGTGATAAGGCTACTGAACTTATTCGAGCTTATGAAAAAGAGATGGGGCTTGAGCGAACACCAATTATTGCAACCGGTGCAAGTATCTATAAACAAGATGAAGAGAGACTCCTCGCTTGTGGTATGGATGAGATAATTATAAAACCAATTGAACAAGATGATTTAGAAAGTACAGTACAAAGATATGTGTTTATGGAAGATACATTTAGTTATGACATTGAAAAAGCTTCTGCAACTCTTAATCTTTCTGTTGAAAAAATCTTACCCCTACTAAAGAAGTTTACACTTACTTTAGATGAAGAGGTTTCTACACTCATAGTATATGCAGACCAAAAAGACTTTGAGTCGTTACGATTACTTGCACATAAACTCAAAGGAAGAGCAGGGAACTTTCAAGTAAGTGCTATGTTTGATATATTTTCAAAAATAGAAAACGCAGCAAAAGAGTCTCATATGATAGAGTATAAAGCATTAGCAGATGAAGTGATGCTACTTAACGAGAAGTTAAAAGAACTCTAATTCACTATCATCTTCGTCTGTATTAGCAAAGATTGTCTCAAGCTCAAGACAAGTATTTGCAAATGATGCATCAAAGTAGTTAATATTTGAAGCTTCTTTATTTATAAAGATTACTTTGAGCCAGGTGTCTATATCTTGAAACATTGAGAGGTAAGCATCAAAAAAGAGTTCTTTTTTATCTTTGTCTTTTAATGTTTGTGCATCTAATCCATGAATAAAAGCAATAAGATTCTCTCCTGCCTCTACAGCGACATCAAAGTATCCAAGTGAGTCCATTAGTTGTACTAGTTGTGTAATAGCTTTTGTTGAGTACTGAAGACTAGTGATTATCTCTTCTTCTGGTTTTGACTCTAGACCAACTATCAGTGACTCATACTCATGTAGAGTATATGTAAATGCATCAACTGCATCTGCATCTAAATAATCTATATCATTTATTAAAGTACTCGCAGTACTACCACTAATTGTTTTTCGTATATTATATTTTGATGAGAGTTGTGATGCTTCTTTTACAATTTTTGGTTTAGTAGTAGAACTTGAAGTAGTAGAACTTTTTGCATTAGCTTTGAGAGCAATCTTTTCTTGAGAAAGAAGTTTAAGTTGGAATATTTGTCTTTTCATGATTTTCTTTGAACGTATAACATTTAGTACTCGTTGTAAAACTGGAAAGACTTTCTCTTGTTCAAAAGGTTTCATAATAACACCATCAACACCTAGGTTAATAATGTGTTTCATCTCATTTAAATCGTCAAGGCTTGTAACAATCATTATATGTTGCGAACTAGACTCTTGTCTTATTTTATCAATTAGTCCGAAACCATCTAGATTTGGCATCATAATATCTGTAATAATTAAGTCTATTTTTTGTGCTTGATCACTCCAGATATTATAAGCTTCTAAACCATCACTTGCAGTAAATACTTTTAAAAAAAGTTCACTAAAAATAGATTTGTAAATTTCTAAAGTGAGTTCATCATCATCTACAAGAAGAACAGAAACTCCGTGTGCCAATTTTTTTATTGAAGGTTCTATATTTTGCATGAAATCTCCTTTCTTGCTATTATAGCAACATAATAATATTTTTCAAACTTGATTGACATCGACTCAACTCTTGTGATATAATTACACTAACTTAAAATATAAATAATTATGCAAGAAAAAAGGAATTTAAATGGCAAAATCATTATATGAAACATTAGAAATCACTGAGAATGCTAGTGAATCAGAGATAAAAAAGGCTTATAGAAAGTTAGCTCGTCAGTATCATCCTGA
>Ga0256826_1000143_pt1 | contig 37556 bp, 45 predicted proteins | sample CV79metaG_FD_185975 | JGI IMG/M metagenome (GOLD analysis project Ga0256826, IMG submission 185975) | Hydrothermal vent microbial communities from East Pacific Rise, Pacific Ocean - CV79 | ecosystem: Environmental > Aquatic > Marine > Hydrothermal vents | place: Pacific Ocean: East Pacific Rise...
AAGTTTAAAGAGTTTTTACAACTCTTTTAACTTTATCTAAAAAACTATCCATACTCTTTTCATCTGCTTTTATCTTATATACTGGTTTAGACTCAAAAATCTTTTCTAGTATTGTCACATTAAAGGAGTTACACTCATACTCTATCAAACGTACATTACTATACTCTATTTCTATTGTTTGGTATATCTCTTTTTTATACTCATAAACCTTACTAAAATCTATAACAATATTTACAGCATCACTATAAGCTCGAACAAGACCTCCTGTCCCTAGCTTAGTCCCTCCAAAGTAACGAACTATTATTACAGCACTATTTATTAATTCTTGACCTTGTAGTACCATTAATGATGGTTTACCACTAGTCCCTTTGGGTTCTCCATCATCACTGGAGTGTTCAACAACCTGTTCATACTCATTTAAATATCTAAATGCAGTTACGAAATGTCTGGCTTTTGGATGTTCATGTTTCAATTGTTCTAAAGTTGATTGATATAGTTCGTAGGGGAGAAGGTGAGCAATAAATTTTGACTGCTTCACCTCTAAAGTATTCGTGGTATGTTCTTTTATAAACTGCATTGACTATGCTAAGTTAGTAAATATTTTTTGAACATCCTCGTCATCTTCTAATTTTTCTAAAATTTTATCTATATCAGGCTGTTGTTCATCAGTTATCTCAATAGGTGTGTTCGCTATGCGCTCTAAGGTAGCTTTAGTAATTTCAATTCCCATACCTTCAAGAGCAGAGTTTAAAGTACCAAAACTAGTAAAGTCAGCAGTAACCAAACATAAACCATCTTCTTCTTCTATCTCTTCAAGACCAGCATCAATAAGTTCAAGTTCTAATTCTTCAATATCCATGCCTTCTTTTAGGTTAAATTCAAAAAGTGCTTTACGTGCGAACATAAATTCTAAAGAGCCTTTATTAAGCATCTCTCCACCATTTTTTACTAAAAAATTTTTAACATTAGCAACAGTTCTTGTATTGTTATCAGTCATTGTTTCAATGAAAATAAGAACACCATGAGGAGCTTTTCCTTCAAAGTTTACTTCTAACATACTTGCAGTATCTTTTGCTAATGCACGCTTTATCGCTGCTTCAATATTATCTTTTGGCATATTCTCAGCTTTTGCATTAATGATAGCAGTTCTTAGTTTAGAGTTACTATCCGGGTCTATTCCACCCTCTTTTGCTGCCATTGTAATCATCTTTCCTAGCTTTGGAAAAAGCTTAGACATTGCTCCCCATCTTTTTAACTTTGACGCTTTTCTATATTCAAATGCTCTACCCATAAATATTCCTCTATTAATCTTAGGGCGATTATACCATTTTTCTATAATCTTTTATGTATAATATCTTATAAGGAATAGATATGCGTCTTGGATTTCGAATTAAACACCATTTTTTCAGTGCTTTTCGTGAATTTTTTGTTCACCATCATGGATCACTAGAGTTCCGTGCTAAAATTTTTGCACTCATTATTGCGGCCAATCCTAAGTCATCAGTCGAAAACTTTATAGTTGTAAAAGACATCGGTTTACATATTTATGATGGTGATGAAGATAGATCAAACCTGCTTATGCTTTCAACAAAAGAATTGGTACAAAAGGTTAGAGATGCTAATGGATTAGATATTGATCTTCTAGTAAGTAGTATTCAAAAAGAACTTAAAATAGTTCCTAGGTATGCAAAGAAAATTGATATTAAAGCACTTACCCCTCTTCTACTTTTAACACATAATGAAGATACACACTCTTACCAAGAAAATATATTAGAGTTCTTAGAAAAACTCAAAGATGAAACACTTAATAAATAAAGGAAAACTATGGACTTACAAACAATAGCACTACATGCAGGATATGAGAAAGACACACAATCAACAATGGCTGTACCAATTTATATGACAACAGCTTACGAGTTTCGTGATGTTGAGCATGCAGCAAATCTCTTTGCCCTTAAAGAACTAGGAAATATCTACACTCGTTTAAACAATCCAACTACTGATGTGTTTGAAAAACGTTTTGCTGAGATTGAGGGTGGTGAGGCTGCTATTGCAACTAGTAGTGGTATGAGTGCTATCTTCTTTGCAATAGCCAACTCGGCAGAGGCCGGAGACAATATTGTATGTGCTAAACAACTTTACGGAGGAAGTCTTACTCAGACCGCTCATACATTTAAGCGTTTTGGCATAGAATCTCGTTTTTTTGATGTACAGAACCCATCTGAGATAGAAGCACTCATTGATGATAAAACTAAGGTTATATTTTTTGAATCATTAACAAACCCAAGTGTAGATGTTGCTGACATAGAAGCAATAACTGCTATCGCTAATAAACACGGTATTTTAACCGTAGTAGATAATACTGTTGCTACTCCTGTTTTATGTCGTCCTTTTGAATATGGTGCAGATATAACAGTTCATAGTGCTTCAAAATATACAACGGGACAAGGTCTTGCAATTGGTGGAATTTTAGTAGAGAGAAAAGGTTTGGGTGATAAACTCAAAGGTAACCCTCGCTACCCACAGTTTAATGAGCCAGATGCTTCTTACCATGGTTTGGTGTATGTAGATGTAGGTCTACCAGCATTTACACTCCGTACTCGTCTTTCTCTTCTTCGTGATATTGGGGCAGTAAGTTCACCATTTAACTCTTGGTTATTTATCCAAGGACTAGAACACCTCTCTCTTCGTATGAAAGAACACTCTAAAAATGCTTTGGCCTTAGCCGAGTTTTTAGAGTTACATCCTAAAGTTACAAAAGTAAACTACCCTGGACTGAAAAGTAACTCTAACTATGTAAATGCCCAAAAATACTTTCAAGATGGTTTATGTAGTGGTCTTCTTAGTTTTGAAGTTAGCAGTATTGATGAAGCAACCAAAATTGTAAATGCAACCGAACTTTATTCGCTAGTCGTAAATATTGGTGACTCAAAATCAATCATAACACACCCTGCTTCAACAACACATCAACAACTTACCGCTGATGAGCTAGTAGCTTGTGGTGTTCCAGCTGGACTTATCAGAATTTCTGCTGGTTTAGAGTCAATAGATGATTTGATAGCTGACATTAAACAAGCTCTAGAAGCATAGTAATTTAAGTCATTTTAGATAAAATAGCATTATTATTTCACGGAGTATTAGAACTTGTCATTAAACCTTCAAACAAATACAGAACATTTTACTAATCCTCTCTATTTAGAGAGTGGTCGTATTTTAGAGCCCTATGATATTACTTATGAGACCTATGGTACTATTAATGAAGATAAAAGTAATGTAGTAGTGGTTTGTCATGCCTTGACCGGTTCTCACCATGCTGCTGGTGTTTTTGAAGATGAGACAAAAGCTGGTTGGTGGGATGGTTTTATCGGAAGTGGCAAAGCAATCGATACAGATAAATACTTCGTTATATGCTCAAATGTCATAGGCAGTTGTTTTGGTTCGACTGGTCCTATGTCAATGAGACACCCTCAAAATGATCACTACCGTTATAAGTTTCCAGTAGTAAGTATCAAAGATATGGTAAAGGCACAACGTATTCTTTTTGATCGCTTAGATATTCATAGAGTTCATGCTATAGTTGGGGGGAGCATGGGTGGTATGCAAGCTCTACAATTTGCCATACACTACCCTAACTTTGCAAATAAAATCATCTCTCTAGCTGCAACTCATGCGACACAACCATGGGCAATAGCATTTAATAAAGTTGCACAAGAGTCCATCCTTAAAGACCCTGACTTTAAACAAGGTTATTATGATTCTGAGATCATTGCAGAACAAGGTTTATCTGGAATGGCCGTTGGGCGTATGGCTGGCCATATAAGCTTTTTATCTCACGAATCAATGCGTGAAAAATTTGGACGTGATTATAAACTAACAGATGGTTTATATGAACTTTTTGGTAAATTTCAAGTAGAATCATACTTAGAATACAATGGATATAATTTCACAAAATGGTTTGACCCACTCGCTTATCTCTATATCACTAAAGCTATCAATATTTATGACCTTTCTAGAGGTTTTGATTCCTTGAGTGAAGCACTAAAGAGAATAACTGCAGACCTTCATCTCATTAGTTTTAAAAATGATCAACTATTTAAAAGTATTGAGATGCAAGAGATAACCGATGAACTTGTAAATATTGGCAATACAAACTTTAACTACATAGATATAGATAGTGACTATGGTCATGATGCTTTTCTTGTAGAGCTAGACAAATTTGACACTTATGTAAAGGATGCACTAGATGGCTAAGAAAGAAGAAAACTTTGAAAATAAACTAGATAATGCTAAAAAAATTCTAGAGACACTTATGAGTCCAGAAATCACACTTCAAAACAGTGTAAAAGCTTATGAAAGTGGTATGAAAGAGTTAAGTGAAGCACAAAAAATGTTAGAAGATGCTACCTTGAAAATTCAAGAGATTAAAGCTTCTTAAATGAGAGCTGCTGTTTTACAACTCACCTCTCAAGGTATGAGTTCTACAAAACTATATAACTATATCAGAATTGCTCATAAAAAAGGTGTAAAAGTTTTACTTCTTGGTGAGTATATTTTAAATCCATTTTTTAAAGAACTTCAAACAATGTCACTCAGTATGATAAAAGAGCAAGCAACTCATCAGATAAAAGTACTCAAAGAACTCTCAAGTACTTACAAGATGACTATTATTGCACCTCTTATCATAGTAAAGAAAAAAGAACTTTTTAAGACTATTGCAAAATTTTCACCCTCTTCTACTTCTTACTACCAACAACAACTACTTATAAACTATACACATTGGAATGAAGAAAAATTCTTTTCAAATACCATTGCTAAAGTAGAAGCTCCAATGGTTTTTAAAGTCGATGGCTTTAAGTTTGGTGTAATTAGTGGGTTTGAACTTCACTTTGATGAGATATTTTCACAACTAGACTCCAAAAATGTAGACTGTATCTTAGTTCCAAGTGTATCAACATTTGACTCATACCAAAGATGGAAAGCTCTTATAACTACTCGTGCTTTTACCCATAACTGCTATATACTCCGTGCAAATAGAATCGGTAGTTATGAAGATAAAGATGTTACATGGAAATTTTATGGGGACTCTCTACTAGTCTCTCCAAATGCTGAAATTTTAGAACACTTAGGAAATAAAGAAGAACTTCTGATAGTAGATATGAGCCATACTGAAGTTATTCAAGCAAGACGTGCATGGAGTTTTAAAGAAGCAATAACTAAAAGGATACAATGATGATGAAATACTTTCATAGACAAGTTCAACTCTGGGGTAAAGATACTCAATCACTACTTCAAACTAAAAAAATAGCCATTGTTGGTTCGGGTGGACTTGGTTCATCTTTGGCGTTTGCACTAGGTGCTAGTGGTATTGGTGAGATTCATATGATAGATTTTGATGAAGTAAGCTTACATAACATTCACCGACAAATTGCATTTAAAGTTGGGGATGAGGGAAAGAACAAAGCTCTTTTAAATGCACAACTTATCCAAGCAAGATGTCCCTATGTCAAAGCTATAGCTCATAACTGTGATTTTAAAGAGTGGACTCTTAAAAACATAGATGTAGACCTCATTATAGATGCTACAGATAATCTTCCAACAAGAGGAGATATTAACACTTATGCAAAAGAAGTTAATAAGCCCTGGGTATATGGAAGTGTTGAAGCATTTCATGGTCAAGTATGTTTTATTGATGAATCATCATTTAACGATGCATTTAAAATCATCAAAAAAACTCCAGCAGGAATAGCTGCACCGATAGTTATGCATATTGCATCACTACAAGCAAATCTTGCACTAAGACATCTTGCAGGACTTAGTGTAAAAAAGGATCTTTTATATTATCTATTTTTTAATGAAGATGGAGAGATGGTAACTCAAAAGTTTAATCTTCCAAAAGCAGACTAAACTTTCTTACCTACCTAAACTGTGCTACAAGACCGACAAAGACACCTGAAGTACTCATATCTCCACCTACTGTGTCTATATCATCTCCTTTTATATCTATAAAAGTATATCTATATCCAAATTCGAAACCTAAATCTGTTGTATTATTATAAGCCATCATAAAATCACCTTTTATTGAGTAATCGTAAATATTTGATTCTCCGAAAATAAAATACTTAGCATTTACTTCAAATGCAAGTTGTGCATCTTCATCATTATCTAGTTCGTAACGAGATTTAAAAAATAGAAGTGGAATAGTATCTCCACCATTATCGGTAAACTCTAAACCCTCAATAAGTGTCGCCCGATATGTAAAGTCAAAGTTTTTAACTCCAGCACCTATACCTACACTGGGATAAGCACTTTTTTCAAAGTATTCATAATAAAGATATGCTTCGTATGTATTTTGAACAAGTGTACTATCATAATCAGTATTGTTTAATGTTACAAAACCACCAAGCTCTCCCTCAATCTTATCTATAAGATCACCTGGTCCACCACCAATATGGATAAAAGAGTTACCTTCAGTCTCAGAATGCGAGAATTCCACTCTTAACTTAGGCCAATAAGCCTGATCGGTAGTAAACTCACTCCAGACATAAACACTTGGTGTACTTGAGTGGTCTATATTTGCTGTGGAACCTGCCCATGTCTCTTTAGCATAAAGTAAATTTCCTTTTGCCCCTGTGTAGTAAACACCTGTTCCCATATCCACTTCTAACTCAAAAGCATTTAAAGATAAAAAACCTAAAACTGCATAAAGCCAAACTATCTGTTTCATTTATAATACCCCTATTATTAATTATCATAAAATGTGATAATATTGTGACATAAGTATATCATAAGAGCTTGTTAAATTTTAGTTTTTTTGAATTTATTTTGATGAGTGTGTAAAAGTGGTGGGTCCTATGTGACTCGAACACATGACCACTCCGTTATGAGCGGAGGGCTCTAACCAACTGAGCTAAAGACCCACTAAACAAAGAGAAGTTCTCGTTTGTAGATCGAAATTATACAGAGGGGTTGCTTAGATTTTGCTTACTTTTGTACTAACTTTGCGTATTTATCATCCAAATACTAAATATATTTAAATATCCCCAAAAAGAGTTGAGTGAAGTCTCTGTCACTCTCTGCTCTTTTAACTCTTCAAGTAGTGGTCTATAGAGTTCTAACCATCTTTCCCTAGCTTTAGCATCTATTGCAAAAGGTGCATGGCGTCCTACCATTTGAGGGGCACCTCTATTTTGGTTAAAGTGAGGAAATCCTCCACAAATTTGGATAATAAAGTCAGAAGAGTGTTTTTTAGCTGCTTCAAACTCGTTTGCATCCTGAGGGAATAAAAAGTATATATCACTCACCTTGATAGCATCATAGTGGTCTGAAATCAGCTTTCTTATTCTATCTTCACCCATTTCTAGTATAAACTCTGGTATTGGCTTACTTACCGGTGGTCTTACACCAAACTGCGCATATGTTATTTCTAAATTCATTCTAATTCTTTCCTTAATTTATTTAATTTCTACGGGTGGTTTGATTTTGTATGCTACTGAGTACATCAAAGGTACATACAGAAGGTTTAAAACTGTCGCCCAAGCTATCCCGAAACCTAATGAAACTGCCATGGGTTGTAGTATCATAGCTTGACCTGAGGCAAAAAATATCAAAGTAAGTAGTCCAAGTACAGTGGTTAAAGATGTAAGTAAAATCGGACGAAGTCTAGTCTTCGCCCTACTCATCAACTCTTCAGTATCTTTAGCTTTTTTAATAAAGTCAACCATAATGAGTCCATCATTTACAACAACTCCAGCAAGTCCTACTATACCTATCATTCCAAGCATTGTCATATTAAGTCCCATGATCCAGTGACCTATATAAACTCCAAGTAGAACAAGTGGTATCGTGCTTATAACTATAAGTGGTTTTTTAATAGAATCAAAAAGCCAAACAAGTGTTATAAAAATTAAAAAGATAGCAATAAAACCAGACTGCATCATCTCTCTTTTATTTTTATTATTTTCTTGTTCCTCACCTTTTATTTCTAAAAAAATACCATCAGCTCGTACCTTATCAAATGCAACTTGCATTTTCAACATCACTTCTGAAGAGGTAATGATATCTTTGTCAAGAGAAGCATATAGACTTCGTATTCGTTTTCCATCTTCTTTCTTGAGTGTCACAAAACTCTGAACATAGATAAAGTCACATATTTCTCTGAGAACTACAAAATGGTCTGTTAAAGGTATTTGTAGTTCTATGTTATTAATAGAATTTATATCCTTGTTTATATTACTTTCTAGCTTAATACGGATTAAACCATTTGCATTAAATAGTTTTCCATACTCACCTTTTAAATAGTATGCACGAAGTTCAGCAGAGATACTCTCTTCATTAAACCCTAACTCTTGTCCATATCTATTTACTCGGAGTTTTAACTCCTTTTCACCTAAGTCCGCATCATCAGAGATATTAAAAACACCATCAATTTTTGAGAATTCATCTTGTAGATATTCAAGTGCAGGGATTACATCAGCATTTGTTTTCGAGCTAAACGCCAGTTCTATATCATTTGCCACGACACCAGCACCAGGAACTTTTACTACAAACTCTTCAAAAATAAGCTCACCCTTTTCATTTTTCATATCTTTCATATCTTTTGTAAGTTCTTTTATTCTTGATGCGATAACTTTTGCATCATCAACCCGTATCTTATCTTCACCAGAACTTTCAACACTCAAAAGTGGAGCAAGATATTTATCAAAAGCATTCACTGGGACATGTTCATTTAGGTCTATAAAAATATGAAACATATTCTCACCTAGTTCTGCTCTGTTTTTAGAGTCCATTTTAAAACCAATTACAGAGGTTACAGATGAGACATTATCTTTGTCAAGCTTGTTAAGGAGCCTGTTTTCTATCAAAGTAACTATTTTTTCAGTATCTTCTAGTGCGTTGTTAATATTCACCTTTCCATATACATAAACTTGTGTAGTATCAAAATCTGGAAAGAGTTGAAACTTTGAGTTTTTCATCATCACAAATGTCATAGACATGATAGTGATAATGATAAATGCCAATGAAACATATCTTCTTTTAAACAAAAAGTGCAATAAAGTATTATAAATAGCATACATTTTTGTCCAGAATTTTTTTGTAAAACTCTCTTTATTTGAGACATGTAAAAAGTCATAGGCATGAAGTGGTAAAAAATAAAATGCCTCAAAAAGTGAAGAGAGGAGTAAAACAGTTATCATTATAGGTATTATTTTGATAAACATACCCATATCTCCTGTCATTAGAAGCATAGGTAAGAAGGCAAAAACTGTTGTAAGTGTAGCTGTTAAAACAGCAGGAAACATTTCAGAAGCCCCTGTTATTACTGCTTCCTTTCTCTCCATTCCCTCTTCTAAGTGTCTATAAATATTTTCCGATACAACAATAGCCTCATCAACCAACATTCCAAGAGCAATTAAAGCTCCTAAGAGTGAAAGCATATTCATACTGTCACCCATTAACTCTGTTGCAATCAGTCCTATCATAAAACTCAGAGGTATACCTAAAGCAACTACAAATGCAATCCCACGATTTATAAAGATAAGCATTGCAATAAAGACAAGCATAAGTCCAAACACTATATTAGAAAAGACTGTATTTAAACGGTTCTTTATCCAGATAGATGTATCTGTATAAATACTGTACTCAAGCTCTGGATGCTTCAGTTTTTCTACTTCAAGCATAGCTCTGATGTCTCGTACTAAAGAGATGGCATTTCCATCTTTAGACTTAGTTATATTTACGGACACATTTCGTACACCATTATAATGAGAAAGTTCTAGCTCATCACTCAAAGAAAAAGAGACATCTGCAATATCACCAATACGAAGCTTCATACTCCCTACATTAATGATAGTATTTTTTACATCTTTAGCATTTTTTTCACCATTATAAGTGGAGATGTAAAGGTGCTGTGCCTTTTCTTTAATAGTTCCAACTGGAAAAATCGAGCTTATATTTCTAAGTGCATTCACAACAAGTGAAGGTTGTAGTCCATAAGCCTTTATCTTTTCATTGTTAAGCTTAATATCTAACTCTTCATCCGCATCACCACGAATAGTAATACGACTGAGCTCTTTAAATCTACTTAAATCTGTTTTTAGCTCTTCCGCACGTTGTAATAAAACTTTTTTGTCTACATCACCAGCTAGAGCGATAAGCACAAGTGGAAAAGAATGAGTTTTTATCTTCACTATTGGCTCATTCATATCAGCAGGTAAATCTTTTTTCACTCCGCTTATGACATCTTTTACATCACTTAACACTGTAGAGTTTTCAGAACCACTCTTAATATCAGCGGTAATACTAAATGAACCATTTTTAATACTTGTTTTTATCTCTTCTAATTCATTGATATTTTGCAGGTCATCTTCTATAGTTTGTACAACCATCTTATCAAGTGTATCAGCAGATGTACCTATATAACCGCCATTGATACTTATTTTATCCATTTGAGTAGGAGGGAAGATTTCTTTTGGAATATTTATGTATGCAAAGATAGAGAGCATAAAAATAAATATTAATAGTATATGGTTAAGTAGTGGTTTTTCTATTGCAAACTCTATAAACTTACGAATCATCTGGTATTAGTCCTAAAAAAGTGTATCTAGTATTTGGTTTTTAAACTTTATCTCTTCAACCGAAGCACTTATTATTTTATTTTCTTCTTTGAGAGTATTGTACTCTCGTTTTAATTTTGAAATATCTCTACTTTTAAAGTAAATCTGTTGTGTAATATAGACTTTAGGAAATGCAAACATTGCAATAAAACTGAGTGTTAAAAGTATGTATAAAAAATAGTTGAAATCTAGTTGGCGTTTGGGAAGTAAAACAACTTCTATTTCGTCTAAAAGTTCACTTTTATCGCTCATATTTTCTGCCCATTTGAAAGATTCTCATCTTTGCACTTCGACTTCGTACATTCTCTTTTAGTTCATCATCTTTTGCCATAAGTGGTTTTTTGGTAACTATTTTTCCTAAGGAATGGTTATTACCACATTCACATCTAAAGGCTTCACTTGGACAGATACAAGAGTTTTTCCATTTAGAAAATTCCTGTTTTACTATACGGTCTTCAAGAGAATGAAAAGAGATAATAGCTATACGAGCAGAAGTTAACCCAGCCATTGAAAGAGAGTTTAAAAGAGACTTTAACTCTCCTAGCTCATCATTTACTTCTATACGAACAGCCTGCATTAAAAGTGTAGCTGGGTGAATATTTTTCCCACGAGGAAGGTCACTTTTGAGAGCCTGGCTCAACTCTTTTGCAGATGTAAAAGGTCTATTTTCAACTATTTTCGCTGCTAACTTTTTATAGTTTCTTAACTCTCCATACTCTAATATAATATGTTCTAATTCATCTTGAGAGTAACTATTTATGACAACTTGGGCACTTAAAGGTGCATCTTTATCCATTCTCATATCAAGATTTTCACTCTCATATGAAAATCCTCTATCTTTTTGGTCAAGCTGCAAAGAGGAGACACCAATATCTGCTAAAAGTCCTTTAATTTCATCAACACCAAACTCTTCTAAAATTTCTTTTATTACATTGGAAAAACGACCTTTTCTTATACTTACTCTATCTCCATACTTTGCTAAACGCTCCGTTGAAAAGTCAATAGCAGTTTGATCTTGGTCAATTGCTATAAGTTTTATATTTGGATTTGCCTCTAGTATCATAGAAGAGTGTCCACCATACCCCATTGTACAGTCGATTATTATTCCACTATTAATATCTTCAAACGCTGAAATCACTTCACGATATAAAACTGGAATATGGGGAATATTTTGCACTATAAGACCTAATAATTTATTTGATAGTAATTATACATTAACTTATCTAACAAATAATTTACATTTAAATTTATATAGGGTATCATTGACACAAAAAAGTGAGAAAATTATGTTAGACAACTACTTATATGAGATAATTGGGGCTGTTTTAATGCTTGTAGTATTAGCAATTTACTCTATAACAGGGGAGAATACTTCTGAAAATTCCAAGGATCAAGAAGAATTTTTGGCCGACGAAAGAACAGAGGTTGTTGAAGAAAAGGAAATACAAGAACCTATAAAAGAAGAGATAATTGAGGATGAGTACGACAGTGATTTAGGTGGTTCAGAAGAGGGGGATTTCGGTGAAGAAGACACTCAATCCCCAGAACTGATTGAAGAACAAGTCCAACATAAAACTATCCACAAAAGAGCAGTTCCTAACCATGGGAAGATCACTAAGCAAAATTTTACTGAGTTTAATGGAGAAAGAATCTTAGTAGCTGAAGATAACCTCATTAACCAAAAAGTCCTCACCGGTCTTCTAGCCGGAAGTGGTATTGACATACTCATAGCAAATGATGGGCAAGAAGCACTTGATATTCTAGAGAAGGACACAGATTTCTTAATGATACTGATGGATGCACACATGCCAAAAGTAGATGGATTTGAAGCGACTCGTATCATCCGTGCCAATCGGAACTATGACCACATATTAGTGGTAGCACTTAGTGGTGATACAGCAGCAGATGACATAGCAAAAATGAAAAATGCAGGTATGGCTGAGCAATTAGAAAAGCCTCTTAGAATGGAAACATTATATGAAATCTTTTATGCATATACAGGAAATCAAAAAGAAAAAGACAACTCAGACCTTATAGAAGTTGTCATGACAAAAGAGCTTAATGGAGATAAAGGTTTAGAAATATGTGGAGGAGATGATGATTTTTACAAAGAGATTTTAAATGAATTTATCTTTACTTATGAAAACTCTACTCAAAAACTAGGAGACCTTCTCCAAAATGAACAGATGAAAGAAGCAGATAAACTCCTTCTCGATATTATTGGTATCACAGCAAATATCGGAGCAGACCCACTTAATAAAATCGCTCAAGAGATAAAAACTGCACTAACGGATACAGAAGAGAAAAGCTATATTACTTTAACTGACCAATATAAAATTAATTTAGAAAATCTCATCAAAGATATAAAAACATATATAAAAATTTGATATATATCAAACAAATATCACACAAATAGTTATACACTTCTTTTAACTCTACAACTTTATAGTGAAAAGGAAGTGCAAATTATGATAGAACCTTCTCTCATCAGACCAGAAATCGCTTTAGATGATTTTTTACCAATTTTCATTTCTTCTTCACTTGTATTAGTTTTTGGGGGATTTTATGTAGGTATATATACAGCTGTTAAAGTTAAAATACTTAAAAATTGGGCTATGCCTCTTGCTTATGTATTTTGGTTATTAACGGTATATTGTTTATATATAATGGGAAGTCTAATGCATGTAGGTGAGTTTACTACAAAGGCTTTAGTTGTTGCTATGGTTGGGTATTTACTACTCCCTCATGCAGTTTACTATATGCAAAATCAAGTTCATGAAGAAAATGAACACTAGGAGATACAATGGCTAATAAATCCGTATGGAGCGATAATCGCTTCTGGCAGCGCTCAGCAGCATGGGTTACAGGTTTTGCTTCGGTACTATTAATTTGGTTAACGTTTGATACGTCAGCACAAATTGCTATGGGTACAGATGCAGACCTTCAAGCAGGTGTAACAAAAAGGGTTCCAGGACCTACTGTTATAAATTATAAAATTACTTACGAAATGGATGCTAAACGTGGACATGAAGTACCAGTAATTGGGGAAAAAGAGAAGTTTTTCGGTCGTGATGACTGGAGCGAAGAGGAAGCAGGTGCTTTACTTCACTTAGGAAAACTAGGAAGTCAAGCTAAAAACTGTATGGATTGTCATACACTTCTTGGAAATGGAGCATACTATGCGCCAGACTTAACAAAAGCATGGCTTGACCCTATGTGGGAAGATGGAACAATGGCTGCTATTATTGGTGGAGCACTTGGTAAGGATTTAACTAAAGAGGAAGCAATGGCTGAATTTTTACAACACCCTTCTAATTATGCTACACATGCTCGTATGATGCCAAATCTTGGTATTACAGCCAAAGAAGCTCAAGGCTTAGTAGCATTCTTAAAACATATGTCTTCTATAGACACAAATGGTTTCCCAAGAAACTTTGGAAAAATGAAAGGAGCTGTTCATGGCAAGTAATAACTTAACAGGTGTTGGTAGCGAGTCAAAACAACTAGCAACATGGTATTTTACTTTTGCATTCATACTCTTCGGTGCACAACTACTTTTTGGTTTAGTTGCAGCGGTTCAGTATGTAATGCCAGGTTTCCTTTTTGAGGTTCTTGATTTTTCAATTGCGAGGATGTTACATATCAATGCTCTAGTAGTATGGATGGTTTTCGCAATGTTTGGTTCTGTTTACTGGTTATTACCAGATGAAACTGGTATTGAAACTGTAGGTATTAAAATCGGTAAACTTCTTTACTGGGTATTTGTAGCAGCTATTGTAGTTGTTGTTCTTGTATTCCTATTCATTCAAGTTGGACCAGCAGATGAGACTACAATTTGGTTTATTACAGAGGGTCGTGAGTATATTGAAGCTCCGAGATGGGCTGACTGGGGCATCGTTGTAGTTGCTCTTGGATTTGTTGCGAACCTTTTCTTAACGGGTATAAAAGGAGAGCGTACAGGAATCGTAACTGTTTTAATGGCAGATATGATTGCATTTGCAGGTCTCTACTTAGCTGGAATGTTCTTTACTGATAATATCTCAGTTGATCAGTACTGGTGGTGGTGGGTAATTCACCTTTGGGTTGAAGCAACTTGGGAAGTTTTCGTTGGTGCACTTGCAGCATACGGACTTATTCAAATTATTGGAGCACACCGTAAAGTTGTGGAAATGTGGTTATGGATTGAAGTAGCTATGCTTTTCGGTTCAGGTATTCTAGGTATGGGTCACCACTATTTCTGGATTGGTACACCTGAGTACTGGTGGGAGATTGGTGCACTATTTTCAGCACTCGAACCTTTACCACTTGTAGCGATGTTTATTCATGTTCTTTATGACTGGGGTAAAACTCAAGGTGCAGAGATGAATGCAGAACATACAGATGAAGATAATGTGAGATCAGTAGTGAAAAATAAACCTGCCTTTACTTGGTTTGTACTAAATGCATTTGGTAACTTTTTAGGTGCAGGTGTTTGGGGATTTTTCCATACACTACCACAAGTGAATCTTTATACACACGGTACACAGTTTACTTCAGCACATGGTCACTTAGCATTCTTTGGTGCATATGCAACGATTTTAATCGGTATGATGTATCTTGCTGTTCAGAAAACAAACGCTATTAAAGTTATGAAAAACACAACAGCTTCTATTTGGGCTGTAGCCATGATAGCTGGTGGTGTTATGGGTATGACTACTGCACTTACTATTTCGGGATATGTTCAAGTACTTGTATCTCGTGCTCAAATGGGTGCAACTTGGTCAGGTTACTTTGATGGTCAAGCAGGTGCTTGGTTTACACAAGGTATGGATTGGAGACTTATCATGGGTGTTGTTACTTTATTAGGTTTCATCATGCTTGCTAAAGATTTCTTAACTACTGGAAAAAATCCAGTTCACGAAAGATAAGGAGATAAAATGTTTGAACCATTTACAGATGTTGTGCCAAGTTTTTTTGGTTGGCTCAACCAAGGTCCTTTAACATTAACACTTTTTCTTCATACAGTGATAATTCTTCCAATGATATGGATTTATTTTCAAGAGAAAAAGCGTTTAGAAAACGAAAGTTAGAAGTTAGTTGTTTCTAGATTCACCTTTGGGTGAGTCTACTTAATCTTTATAATTTAATAAGGAAAAAATAATGATTCTAAATAAATTACTTATGTCAGCTGCTGCTTTAGCAGTAGTGTCCACAGGTCTTTTTGCCGGCACTTCACATATGGATGTCGAAAAAATGTTTGAAAAAGAGTGTCAAGGGTGTCACGGTCCAAACCATGAAGGTGGTGTTGGTGCAGATCTCCGTCCTGGCAAAATTGAAAAGAAAAATGCATATACTTTATCTGAAGTTATTTTAAATGGTCGTCCAGGTACAGCAATGCCTCCATTTACAGATAAAATGAACCAAGCTGATGCTCAAAAAATGGTTGATTATTTACAACATTTTAAAGGCAAAAAAATTGAAGTCTTAACGATGGAAGCTGTTTCGGCAGGTTGGAAAAGTCTTAACGATAGAGCAGCCTTACTTAAAAAATATCCTCATGCAGTTGATGTAAAAAAAGTAACTGATATATGTTTTGTAACAGAGCGTGATGCAGAACGTGTTACTTTTGTAGATGGAACAAGTGGTAAAATTCTTTCACGTCATCCGGCAGGATTTGCAGTTCACGTTACTGTAACAAATAAACGTCAACCACGTTATGCTTACTCTATCTCTCGTTCAGGTTTAGTAACTATGTTTGACCTTGCTTCAAAAGGTCAGCAAAAAATTGCTGAGATTCAAGTTGGTTCAGATTCTCGTGGTCTAGCAGTTTCTCCAGATGGTAAATACCTAATGGCAGGAAATTATGTACCAGGTGGAGCAATCCTCATGGATGCTATGACGCTTAAACCTCTTAAAGTTTATCCAACATCAAGTGTAATTGATATGGATGGTAATATCGGTTCATCTCGTGTAGCTGGTGTTTACGACACTCCATACGGTCCATATATCGCTTTTGCACTTAAAGATGCAGGACATGTTTATATCGTAGACTATTCTAAACCAGGATATCCTATTGTAGGAGACATTCCAAATATCGGTAAAATCTTACATGATGGTTTTGAGAATGAAGGTAAAGAGATTGGTCGTTACCTAATGCAAGCATCACAAGGTTCTGATGTAATGGGTGTTGTTGACTTTAAAACTAAATCTTTAGTTGCTAAAGTTTATACTGGTCCAGGAAGCAAGCCGCATCCAGGTCAAGGTTCATCTTGGTATAACGAACGCTATGGTCAACTTTATGCAACGAATAGTATGAATGTTGGAGATGTAGTTGTTTGGGATAGCCATTGGGATGTTGTAGCACATATTAGAACGGCTGGTGGTGGTCTTTTTATTGGGACTAGTGAACATACTCCATTTATCTGGTCAGATAATGTTCTTGGTGGTCCAGCTAACTGGAATAAAATTTATCTTATTAACAAGCAAACACTTGAAACAGATAGAATTCTGACAGTTGGAACTAAGAAAGGTACTATTACAGATCCGGTAACACATAAAGTACTTTATAGCTGGAAAGTACCAACAGTAAAAAATGCTAAAGGTAAAGTAATTGTTCCACGTATCTTACATGCTGAGCCTGCAAACCATGGTCACTGGACGATGGTTTCAGAGTGGAATGCTGGTCGTATAGGTATTTATGAAGCGAAAACAGGTAAGTTTGTTAAATATATTGAAGGTTTAACAACTCCTACATTTACTTACTCTATCGAACACAGACAAACAATCCCAGGAGCTTAAGTTCCGAGGTGTGCATCTCTTTTGCACAACTTTTCTCCCATCTTGGGAGAAAATGATATAAATCAACTCTCATTTTCTCAATTTACACTACAATATTTTATGTTTTACAATATAATAATTAACTATATTCTTATATTTTAACACTTTATAAAAAGTTCCCATGTTTTAGGCTTACAAAGCTTTATTTCAAGCTAATTTTTGTTAGACTTACAAATTAAATGGAAAATAAATATGAATAAAAAAATTATACTTTTTATGACTTTTTGTGCTCTTCTCTCATCAAATGAGTTAGATGGCAAAAAAGTTTTTGAAACATACTGTTGGGGTTGTCATCACCAAACCGCTGTTGCATTTGGACCTCCTTTTAATGAAATCGCAAATAAGCGCTCAGAAGCAGAGATCCAAGCCTATATTATCTCTCCTTCATCCATGTACAAAAAATTTGGATATAGACGTAGTGCCATGACACAGTTACAGTTAAACAATCAAGAATTAAAATCAATTACAGAGTATATACTCTCATATAAAGGCAAATAATGTTTAGATTATCAAACCTTATAGCATCTGTTGTAGAAGATAAAAAAGAGAGAATCCTCGATGGTTCTATCGCTATTTGGAACTTCACTAACCGATGTAACCTCTCTTGTCTACACTGTTACTCAAAATCAACACTTGATGAAGTGGACACACTGACAACTGAGCAAATAAAAAAAACAATTTTACAGATGAAAGCAAATGGAGTTAAGTTCATTATCTTTTCAGGTGGGGAACCACTTACTAGAAAAGATCTTTTTGAAATAGCAGATTTTTGTAAAGATAATGGCATCATTACTTACCTCTCAAGTAATGGTCTCTATTTTACAAAAGGCAATGTTCAAAGAATTGTAGATACCTTTAACTATGTTGGGGTAAGTATTGATGGAGATGAACCAACTCATGACTATTTCCGTGGTCTCAAAGGTGCTTTTAAAGAGACACTCAAAGCTGTACAACTTGCAAATGCAACAGGTGCTAAAGTAGGTATTCGTTTTACGATGACAAAAGACACTATAAATTCTCTTGAATATATTTTTGATTTAGCAGAAAAAGAGAACATTCCTAAAATTTACATCTCACATCTAGTCTATTCAGGTCGTGGACTTGATAATCTAAAAATGGATTTAAGTAAACAAGAAAGACGTAAGGCTGTTGACTTCATAATAGCTAAAGCTTTTGAGTACTATGAGACTGGGAGAGAGATTGAAATAGTTACAGGAAATATGGAGATGGATGCAATTCCTCTTTTAAATGAGTTTGGCAAACGATACCCAGAACTCAAAGATAAAATGAGAGAGAGACTTGTTTCTTGGGGTGGTAATTCTGCAGGACGTAAACTACTCAATATTAATAGTGAAGGTGAAGTAAGACCTGATCCATTCTTTCCTTTAATCGTTGGAAATATTATAAATCAAGATTTTGGAGATGTTTGGAAAGAGGGAAAACTTCTTGATGAACTTAGAATTCATCCAAGAAGACAGATCAGTGGAATATGTAGTAGTTGTGAGCAGATAGATATCTGTAATGGTGGCTCACGTGCTCGTGCTTATGCAATAAGTGGTGATTTATGGAGTGAAGACCCTTCATGTTATTTAACTAATTCAGAAAGGAAAAGAGATTAAAATGTTACTGCAAAAATTATTATTAACAACAACTACTGTACTACTTACTTTATCTTGTTTGCATGCAGGTGAAGTCAAGCCTGCTAAAGAGACACATAGAATAAATGAAAAAGTATTTGTAGTTGAGAGAGAGAGTAGTTCTCTAGCAATTATAGAAAATAGTCTGCCAAAGTCTCACTTAGAAAATATGCACAACATGAACCATGGTGTTGTGAAATTTGAAGGTAAAGATGGTTACCTAATCTCTAGAGATGGTTGGATTATGAAATTTGACCCGGAAAAAGAGGTGAAACTTAAAGAATTTCGTACAAGTAAAAGTGCTATAGGTTTTACAATAGCTAAAAACTTTTTAGCTGTTGCTAATTATGCCAAGAAAAGTGTAGATATTTTAGATAGAGATTTAAATCCTCTTCAGTCATTTGAAACTGGAAGTAAAAATGTAGGTATTAAAACTTACAAAGAGTACCTTATTTTCTCACAGATGGATAATGATAAGATTACAGTACTCAAAGATATGAACTATGGTAAAGCACTTCCAAAATTTGTGATATTTAAAGAGTTTAAAGATGTAGGTATTATGCCTTTTGATGCAATGATTAAAGATGACAAATATATTAATGGTTTTTTCAAGAGCCCATGGTTTGGTGTAGTTAACCTAAATACAATGACATTTGAGAAAATCCACTTGAAACTTGGAGATAGACAACCTGTACTCAAAGTACCTCACTTTGGATTTTGGTCGATAGGTGGTGGAAAAATATTTATTCCAGCAGTTGGAGATAACAAAGTGTTTGCATATACACCTGATTTTAAATTTATTAAAGCTATCAAAACTGAAGGATTACCAGTATTTACAGCACTTAGTCCAGATAAAAAATATTTAGCAGTAACATTTAGTGGTAAAAAATTTCCTGTTATTGAGATTGTAGATACTAAAACACTTAAAATCATTAAAAGGTTTGAGTTTAATGGTAAAGTTCTTCATGTTAGATGGTCAAATGTAAAACCTAATCTTTATGTATCCGTTAATGATGCTAATAAAGTAGCCATTATTAACACAAAAGATTGGTACCTTTCACGTGAACTATTTGGTATTAAAAAACCATCCGGTATATTTTTATATGAGGAACAAGAGTAATGGGTAAAGTATATTTAACAGGTGCTGGTCCAGGAGATATTGAACTTTTAACGATGAAGGCTGCTCGTGTTATTCGAGAAGCTGATGTTATCATTTATGATAGACTCGCTAATCCAGACATCTTAGAGATGGCAAAAGATGGTTGTGAATTTGTTTATGTAGGTAAAGAAGATGGTCGACACATCATGCCACAAGACGATATTAACGAAGTTATTTATCAAAATGCTCTGAAGAATGAAAATGTTGTACGTCTTAAGGGTGGTGATCCTTTTGTTTTTGGTCGTGGAGGAGAAGAGGCAGCTTATCTTTTTGAGCGCCAAATTGAGTTTGAAATCATCCCTGGAATTACTTCAGCGATTAGTGCTCCTGCTTATGCCGGTATACCTGTAACTCATCGGGGAGTGGCTGTTAGTTTTAGAGTTGTAACAGGACATGAGTCTCCAAATAAAAAGACATCCCAAATTCCATGGGAAAACTTTAAAACAGATGACACAATTGTATTTTTAATGGGGCTTCATAATCTCCCTCAAATTAGTGCAAAACTTATGGAGATTGGAAAAGAGAAAGAGTACCCAGTTGCAGTTATCTCAAGAGGAACAACAAAAGACCAGAAAGTGGTGGTTGGTACATTAGAAAATATAGTAGCAAAAGCAGAAGGCATCCCTACTCCCGCTCTTATTGTAGTAGGTCATGTAGTTGAACTTAGAGAACAACTTCAATGGTTTGAACAAAAATAGACTTACTTTCCAATCTCTTCTTTAGAGATTGTCTCTAGGAGATATTGTGCCTGAGTATCTCCATTTTCTACATTAATTTTAAGCCATTTTCGAGCCTCTTTAAACTTTAACTCTTGTAAATAAATACGCCCAATATTTTCTATAGATTTTTCATGCCCTGCTTTTGCAGCATCTTCTAAAAGTTCTAAAGATTTAGTTGCATTTCTCTCTACCACTCTACCCTCATAGTACATCAAAGCTTCATTATACTTCGCTTGTACATTACCCAAATCAGAAGCACTATCAAACCATATAAAAGCCAATTTTACATTTTTTTCTACATTATGCCCACTTAAATACATCATCCCTAAATCATACTGTGCTTGTGTATTCATATTGTGAGCAGATTTTTTTAACCAAAAAAGACCTTTAATTACATCTTTTTTTGTACCAACTCCGTTGAAATAGAGATAACTCAAAGCATTTTGTGCTGTAGAGTTTCCTGAGTTTGCATCTTTAGTATAGAGTTCAAAAGCATACTTATAGTTCCCTTTTTCATAAGCTTTAAGTGCACTACTTTGGGCACAGAGAGAAGAGAGAGTAACGATAGTAATAAATAGTAATTTTTTTAAAAGCATTATACGAACTGTAGTAGCGTAGCTAAAATCAGAGCCGTTATAAAGGTAAAACTAACCATTACTAATCTTTTTGTAGACTCTTGAATCTGATATTTTCTCTCTAGCAATTCACTAATATAAATCCCTGGATAAATGGTAAAAAGGAACATTGGAAAAGTATATACTAAAATCATTACGATGTCATTCATTGCTATTAAACCTAATTGTAAAAAGTAATACTATTATATCATATAAGAAATATTCTAAGAGTTGATATATGACAACTTTTTTCCCTTACAAAAGCACTATGATATAAAGATTGAATTATTCTAAATTTCGGAGAGTATTAATATGAAAAAAGTAATTATATTTGGATTAGCCACTTCATTGAGTCTTATTTTGTTAAGTGGATGTGGAGGAGAACCTTCTCCTGAATCTCATACAGGGATAGTTGAAAAGCAAGATATGACACAGGCAAAAATACATAAGCTTATCAAAAAAGCAGGAGAAAATTCTGGCTGGATTATGACAGAGTTTAAAAGTAATGCACTTATTGCTGAGAAGATTGATGGAGATGATAGTAAGGCTGTTACAGTTACATTTAGCACCTCTTCATATGATATTGAACCAGAAAACAGTGAACTCGATAGTGCAATAGAAGATGCTTTAAACTAATTGATTTATCATTTTAAGATACACTCTATGTACTTAAAATAAAAAGAGTATTATTATGGATTTTTTTAAATATATACATGCAGTCGGAACAGGTAAAAAAGGCAATAGAGACTTAACATTTGATGAGAGCAGAGATATGATGACTCAGGTTTTAAACCAGAGTATTCATGGTGAACAGATAGCTGCATTTTTACTAGGTTGGAGACTCAAACCTGAAACTACAGAAGAGTTTCGTGGAGCATTAAGTGCTTGTGATGCATGTATCACCCACAAAGAGGTAGCAAACTCCCTTGAACTTGGTTACCCTTTTGATGGAAAAGCTAAAAATCCCTATATATTTCCTCTTGTTGCAAAAGTTTTAGAAGAGTCTAAACTGAACTTAGTCATTATCGGTGATGATAGACAACCTGCCAAGGGTGGTATCACAACAAAAGAGATCTGCACAGAGATAGAGATTACTCCAAATACCCACTATTTTGATAGAGCTGATTTTTTTAAAGAGATGCACCAACTGACTGAGATTCGTAATCGTTTAGGTCTAAGAACTGGTTTTAACACTATAGAAAAACTCCCTCATGTTGCCAAAAGTGAGTATGCTATTACTGGTATTTTCCATAAACCTTATCTTAAAAAATATGTAGAAATATTTTCTGATAGATACAAAGGGTTTGCACTAATTCAAGGAAATGAGGGAACACCTGAACTCTTTAGTAAGGGGCGTTTATGGATTTCTAAAGAGAAAGAACTCCAAGAGTTCATTATAGATCCGGAGCATTATGGTATCCACTACAAAAAATCATGGGAGACAATCTCTTTAGAAGATTCTCTTAATCAGCTAAAAAACCCTTCAGACGAGTACATGAAACTCGCCAAATTAAATGCAGCTATCTACCTTTTTGTGGCAGGAAATGCTACAAGCATCGATGAGGCATATGAAAAACTAAATGGATAAATTTTCTAACCATGTGAGAAATATTCTACATGGATTTTTTCTCTCTATCGGGACAACTATTGCTGAACCTTCAACTATTTTACCTCTCATCGTTAACTATTTTGGTGGGAGTTCTATGCTTGTTGGTTTTTTCGCTGCCCTGCTTCGTGGTGGTGCTATAGTTGTACAACTTTTTGCTGCATTTCAAGCACAGAGTTATCAACTGATGCTTCCATTTATGCGTCGTGTTTTTCTTATTCGATTTTTTGCTTGGTTTTTTATTGGGCTCAGTATAGTTCTATTTGGAGAAGATAGTCCAAATCTCACTCTATTTTGTATAGGTTTAGGTCTTTTTATCTTCTCCTTTAGTGCTGGTTTTGGTGCTATATATTTTAAAGATATTTTAGGAAAGATTTTTTCTCATAAGTTTCGTGGTAAGACTATGGCTTATAGGCAGTTTTTTAGTGCGGTTGGTGGTCTTATAAGTGGTGTGTTAGCTGCATTTATACTCGAATATTTCCCTGCACCTATGAGTTATGGATATCTTTTTATTATAAGCTCTTTTATTATGGGTCTTGGTTACATTGCTTTTGGAACTATTGATGAGCCTATTAAAAAAGAGGTCACACAGAGAGAAAAATCCTTTAAAAAATTTCTTCATAACTCTCTACAACTTCTTAAAGCTGATAAAGATTTACAGATTCAACTTAGTACTTTTCTTTTAGCTTATGGATATTTAATATCATTACCCTTTATTATATTGGATGCACAGAGTAAAATACATCTCGATGGTGTTGCCATTGGTACTCTTATCACAACACAGATGGTAGGGGCAATGCTTAGTAACTTTTTATGGGGAAGATTAAGTGGTAAAGGTTTTAATAAACTCACAGCAAATATCTCTATAGCTCTTTATATTATTGCTATTAGTACTGCATTTTTTGCCTCTTCACTCTATGCCTATATGTTTATCTTTTTTATTATAGGAGGGGCAATAGATGGAAACCGTATCTCTTCTGGAAATCTCATCTTAGCACTAGCACCTGCGGAAAAAAGACCTGTCTATGTGGCACTTCAGATTAACATCATCTCTTTTGGACTCTTTTTCTCACTTCTTGGTGGAATTCTTTTACACTATTTTAATTATGATGTACTTTACAGTATTACAATTTTCACTTTATTTATTGCTCTAATCTTCTCTCTCAAACTCAAAGATCCTCTTTAGTTGAGAAATAGTTACTAACCTAGATATAAATCAATCTCTATTAACTAAAGATACAATACAATCTCTACACAATTAAAATAATGGAAACTTATATGAAAAATGAAATACTATCAAGAATACAGAAAAAATTTCCTCTTGTTGCTAAACCTTTTGAAGCGATTGCAAAAGAGCTTGAAATAACAGAAGATGAAGTTCTAAGCATCCTTCAAAAAGAGAAATCTGATGGTATAATAAGACAGACTTCTGCTATCTTTGATACAAAAAGATTAGACTACAAGTCTTCTCTTGTGGCATTTAAAGTAGCTCCAAAACATATTGATGCGGCAGTAGAAATAATCAACTCCCATCCTGGAATCTCACATAATTATGAGCGTAACCATGATTTTAATATCTGGTTTACTCTAGGTGTTGCTCCCACATCTAAACTTGGACTAGATAAAACAGTTGAGATTATCGCTAAACTAACAGAGGCAGAAGATTACATTATGCTTCCAACACTTAAACTATTTAAGATAAATGTAAAACTCAACACAACTGGAAAAGATGAGAAAAAAGAGAAAGTTAAAAAAGTCATCCATAAAGAGATAGAGTTAACACCTCTTCATAGTGAAATCATCCGACTAGCTCAGTATGACATTAAGATGGAAAGTGAACCATTTGCGAAGATGATTGCAGAACTTGGCACTGATTATGAAACTTTTTTCAAAATTTTAAATGAGCTTCAAGAAGCTGGAATTATGCGTAGATTCGCTTCTATTTTAAACCATAGAAAAGCTGGTTTTAATGCAAATGCAATGGTTGTTTGGGATATTGATGAAGCTAAGGGTGAAGAGATAGGAGCAGCTGCAGCTGCATTTAGTGCAGTAAGTCACTGTTATCTTCGTCCGAAGTATGAAAACTGGCCATATAACCTCTTTACCATGGTTCATGGAAAAACAACAGAGGAGACAAACGGTATCATTGCCGATATGGCAAAAGAGATTCCAAATCTTTCACATATGCCTCTATACTCTTCAAGAGAGTTTAAAAAGGTAAGAATTGAGTACTTTACACCTGCTTCAGCAGAGTGGGAAAGTAAGTACCTCTAAAAGGATAATGACAATGAGACTCTTACTCATATTTTTAAGTAGTTTTTTACTTCTTAACGCCGCAGAAATGGGTTTAAAAGGTGGAAGTTGTACACTAACACAAGAGGGACAAGTTAGCATCAACTATCACTCGAAAGTTTATAAAAATGTAAACTATGTAGCACATGCAAAGAGTGGGAAAAATTTTCGTGAGCTATTTATAGGCTCTACTATAAAAGTAGTCAAAGTCATTCAGTTAAAAATCATTGATTATAAACCAAACAAAAGAGTCAAAGGGAAACCAAAGACTGGTATTTTCTTTGTTGAAGCTACTCTCAACAATAAAAAAGAGAGTATTGTCATGGCTTATATTTTTGACAAAGGCATTATGAGTGCTATTGGTGTAGCACATAATACTCCCATCAGTTTTAGCACAAAGGTCAGTTACTCACTCTGTCATCTACCTAAAAAACAGATCTAAATACCTAAATTATACTCAACAATCTCTCCATCCAGAGACTTTAAAAATGCTTCTATATTATCAAGTTGTTCTTTTGTCAACTTGATACCTACTTGATTTACTGCCATAATATCTATAGCTTCACGAAGAGTCTTTACAACACCATTATGAAAATATGGTGCAGTTTTTGAGATGTTTCGTAAGATTGGAACACGAAATCTTTTTGACCCATCTTTTCCCATAAAACCACCCTTGTTCTCAAATGGATACTCATGTTTCATCTTAAAGTTTAAACCTATCTCATTAAACTCTCGTTTAGCACTTTTTTCATTATATAAGGAGGTTAAAGAGAGTATGCTGTTATAATCTCTCAACGGAAACTTTTGAATATCTTGCCCTCCTACTCCTATGCCATAATGACAAGTAATACAACCAATTTTCACAAAAAGGTTCATACCCTTTTTAGCTGATGCACTTATAGCACTCTCATCACCTTCAAGATACTTATCAAAGACACCTCTTGTAACAAGTGTTTTCTCATAGACTGCGATAGCTGATGTAATATCTTCAAAACTGAGATTAGAATCATAAAGAGGATTTTCTCTCACTCTTTGGACAACTAACTCTTTTGTAGATGCCATTTCAAAATGTGCTTGCATAGGGCCTCCAGCTTGTTCTCGTAAAGAGTCTACACGAGCATCCCAAAAAAAGTACTTTGAAAAAGCTGTATTTAAAACAGTTGGTGAGTTAAGGTGAGAAGGGTTTTCTTGATCTTTATACCCTATTGCTGTTGGCTTTGAGTCTTCGCCACCATTTTTAAGATCATGACATTTTGCACAAGATATTGTTCTATCAAGGGAGAGATTTTTATCAAAAAAAAGTTTTTTTCCTAATCTGATTTTTTCTAAAGTCATAGGATTGTTTTTATCGTCCACTATGCTTTTTAAAGTTTCAAAATCAGAAGGAACAGACTTAAAGGGAGTAGCAATTAAACTAATACTTATAAATACAAGTATAAAAAGATATCTCATAACTTCTCCTCTAAGAGTATAAATTTACAATTAAATCCCGTAGAAACTCTTTACAAATGCCATCTCTTTCTCATTTTCTACATGAATTTGAACAACTGTTTGGTTATTTTCACCAAGAACAGTAAGTTCACTATCTTTTAAACGAAGATGCTCTTTAGCCCATGTTTTTTCCAACTCATCTAAACGTAAGTAAACTTCAGCAGCACTAGGTTTCTCTTTTCTTCCATCACGACTATCAACAATCGTAAGTCCACCAATTCTCTTCTCTAGTTTATAGGGACTGTAAACATTTATGGCCTTATAAATTCTCTGCTCTTTATGCGCTGGCATTGCTCTCTCTAAAGATAAAAATCCCATTATAAAAAACCCCACAATTACACCTATAAACAATATCTTTTTATTCACTTCTTATCCTTCAAATTTTTCTATATAATCTTTTGCTTTTTCATCAAGCATTTGCATTCTCTTTTTACCCTTTGGAAGGGATGTTCTCAAATCCCTCATCTCTTGTAAAAACTCGCTTATTCCATCTGGTATTAAATGTTCTAAATACTTTCTAAAATGCTTTGCAAAAGCAGGAGAAGCACCTGAAGTCGAAACAGCGATGGTTAAATCATCTTTTTTGATAAAAGAGGGAAAAATAAAATCGCAATATGTAACAGAATCTACACTGTTACATAAACATTTATACTCTTTTGATTCCTCAAAAATACTCTTTTGTAAAGCTATGTCATCAACAGCTACAACAACAATACTAAAATCTTTAATATCACCTACTTCGTAAGAACGTATCTCATACAAAAGATTTTCTCTTTTTATGAGTTCTAACATTTCATTAGTAAATTCCAAAGCAATTAGCTCTATATCTTTTGTAAATATAAGTAATTTCTCTAATTTTTCTAATGCAATATTTCCACCACCTACTAAAAGTATCTTCTTAGCATCTAGTTTTATAAAAGCAGGGAAATAACTCATAAATTCATACCTTTTATATCTGTTTAGCTAATAATAACATAAGTGGATACTATTTGCTTGATTAAAATCAATAAGTCTTAATATAAAGAGAGGTACAATGTTTTATAATTTACAATCAGGAATATTTATGGAACGTTTTTTTGAATTAGAGGTAGTTTATCTTGTTATTGGTCTATTTTTTCTAGCTATAACACTTTTTGTGACAACAAGAGATTTTATGCCAAAAGTGGCGTTTAAACGTGGCATGATTGGTGTCACACTTGTCTTAGCTGTGATGATTTCGATTCACTATTCAATGACTACAAAAAGAATGGCAGGTGTTAAAGAAATATTTAACGAAGGTGGAACTATTATCTGTGAAAACAAAATGAGAAGAACTATCTCTCGTTCAGTTATACTCTCTAAAGCCAGAGGTTGGAGCATAGAGGGTGACAACTTTACATCACCTGACTTTGAACGAGATTTTCACACTTCAAGATGTGTAGATTATGCACCTATTAGTGGAGAGGAAGTAACGAAGTGAAACGCTACTTAATTGCTTTTGGATTTTTACTTCTTGTTACAGGAATGATGCTTTTAGCTACTCTTGGTGTAAGTGATTTTGCAGACAATATGTTTAAGGATGTTAAAGATGTTCATATGCATCCAAGAGGTGAGGAGATAAAACTTTGAGTTTAACTATTGTATTAATTGTCGGGATTATTTTAAGTGTAGCCTTTCATTTTATCGGTGTTTATGCAGGTGCTAAAAAAACTGTTTGGTTAATGATAGTTTTTATGTGGGCAGGTACTATAAATATCGCTATGAGTGAAGTCAAACCAAAGGCTTATGATGACATCAAAAAAATGCAAAATAAGTATGAAGATACAGATAGAATCATACTAGAGTCACAACCAGAAGTCTCTATTTATGAAATGATACTCATTAAAAGTTCATTTGTTAAACATGAGCCTAATAGATAATAAAAAAAAGATTTTTCACCAGGAGTAGTTAAAGCTCAAAGTCATGATGTTTTATGAAGATAAAACACTACCTTTTATCTAAAAGTACTCAGTTAAAAAGAAAGCTAATTAAGCTTTATACCAAGTGAAATACCCAAAGAAAAAGTCATAGACTTTCTCTTAAACTGTACCTCCGCCTAAGGCTTTTATAACATTATCATCTGCCATTGTGATGTTCCATACTGGTTCCCAAACAACTTCTACTTCTACTTCTTTAGTCTTTGGCAGTTTCTCAACTGATTCCTTTACCCACTGTTGTATGAGTTGATGCATTGGACAAGCTTTTGTTGAGAGTGTCATAATCACTTTTGCATTTCCTTCATCGTCGCAAGTCGCTTCATAAATTAATCCCATCTCAACAAGATTAAATCCAACCTCAGGGTCAATTACTGTTGATATTGCTACGAAAAGTTCATCATCTGTGTACATATTTATTTCCTTATTATTTAAAATTTATCATATATAAAATACTTCTAAGTAGTGCGAAAGCACCAACAACCAAGAATGATGCTCCAGCACCTATAAGTTGATCACTTTGAGTAAGTATCGCTAGGGTTATCAAAATAATACCAGTACCTGAAAATATAACTTGAGCATGAGAGCTTTTCATAGGTAACATATCGTTGAGCATTGGTACTTTCTCTTTTCCGACAAGTGGAGCAAATCTTTCAAACCACACTAAAAAAGGAATGATTTTGTAAATATGTCCAGTAATAGCAAAACCAAAAAATCCAAAGAACATAAGCCATGCTGCTGCTATAAGTAGAGGTTCATACACTATAAACATAGAGAGAAAACCTAAACTTAAAGAGACAATTAAACTGATGTACGAGAACATCAAAGAGATGGCATAGATATCATTCTCTTTTCTTGCTCTTGTCTTATAGATAGTATAGACTTGATAAAAATATATCAGTAGAGAAACTATTGAAAGGATATATCCTATCTTATCTATAATGGCTATATCAAACAGACTTGAAAATACAACTAAAACTACACTTATACTCATCATATAGAGTGCTCTATGGAGTGGTTTGAGTGAAAACCCATGTGAGAGTCCAAACATCGGTATGAGGACTACAGAGAGTCCCATAAGAGTGATACTTAAGTATCCACCTATTACAAGGTATACATGTGCCCGTAAGAGAGATGTTATATCTACAACTATTGTCCCCGCATAGCCTAGTGCCATCACTAAACCAACTACAACTCCAAAAAATAAAAATGTATTTGCAAGTAATAAACTGCTCATAACTACATTGAACTTCTCAACTTTTCTGATAGTTAAAAATATCTCACTGACAAAGATCATCATGGCTATGAGAACTATCATACCACCATAGGGAAGAAGTGCAGGAGAGTAAATAAATCCCAGTGCCATTAAAACTGTACCAATAAGAAGAAGTGGCCAAATGGCATAGAAGAGTTCAACACCAAAGTGCCCTACTTCAAGGACTACGGGTACGAGTTGAGCCATAGCACCAAAGATAGTCATCATTACAAATCCAAGTAAAAAGAGATGTGTAAAACTAATGACTTTGGGATTTAAAAAAGAGAGTTCATCTACTCCAAAAAAGAATAGAAAAAATGCTGAAAGAACATAAAACACTCCTCCAAATATAAAAAATGGAGATATAAGTTTAAATGGGGGAGCAAATTCTTGGGATATAGGTGTCATAGTGTTTACTTAACCACCACAGCTTGTTTTTGTCAAATCAGACTCAATACCAGCTTCTGAATTATGTGAAAATACAACTTTTACAAGTCCGCCTTCTATATCTTCAGCTACATGGTTTACATCAGCTTCTAGTTTACCAAAAAGTCCACCAGGCATTTTATGGTTTATCATTACTAAAGTATCACTAGTACCTTTGATAAGTTTAAGACCACTCATAGCATTTACCATTGGATGAGGAGGGCCCTCTGCTGAAGTATCAAAGTAGTAAGAGCTCTGACCATCTTTTTCTAACTTAAAGAAATCTACCGTAGCACCTACTACTTCTATTTTAACTGCATTTTCTGGAATATTTGACATATTAAATCCTTTATTATTTTACTGAATTATAATAAAGATTATTAATATTAGAATTGATGTAGGTCAAGAAAGGAGACTTATTCGTAAAGAATTGTCAATCCTTCTTTATTTATGATGCTATAACCACCTTGAACTTTCTCTATAAACCCAAGTTTTGTGAACTTTTTAAAGATACGAGAGAGAGTCTCTGGTGTCATATGTAAATGTTTCGCAAGTTGATTATTTTTCATATCTAATGCTGAATTATTTTCACAGATGTACTTTGCAGTTCTTGATGTAGAGTCTAGAACAATGTTAAGTGAGATTACATCTTCAAGATATTTTATCTTTTTTGAGAGTGAACGGAAGAAGTTAAATGCTACATCTGGATTTATTAAAAACCCACTCTTAAACTTATCAAAATCAATCTCAATAACACTACCATCACTCTCAAATGCTGCAGAAGCAGGATAATCCATACCTTCAAATACAGCAACTTCTGCAATGAGTGAAGTTGGCATAAAACGGTGAAGAACTATCTCGTTATTTTTCACATCAGTCTTATAGACTTTTAAAATACCTTCTGTTAAAAGAGTAAGATGCTTTGGTGTATCTTTTTCATAGAAAAGAATTTCACCTTTTTTGAACTGGCGTTTATGAGAAAAAGAAGATAAATGCTCTAACTCACTATCTTGGAGATTTTCAAAACAACTAACACCTCTTAGGTCTGCTAAAGGATGCATTAACGTATCTGCCCTGAACCATAGATTTTAAACTTGTAAGTTGTTAGTCCTTCTATTCCCATTGGTCCACGGGCATGAAGTTTGTTTGTAGATATTCCAACTTCTGCTCCAAAACCAAATGCACCACCATCAGTAAAGCGTGTACTAGCATTCACATATACGGCTGCAGCGTCAATAGCATTTAAAAATATCTCAGCACTTGTAATACTCTCCGTAATGATAGCTTCAGAGTGACCAGAACCGAACTTCACTATATGTTCAATCGCACCATCAACACCATCAACTACTTTTATGTTAAGTATATTTGCAAGGTACTCAGTATCAAAGTCTTCGTCTGTTACATCTGCTACATCTATGATATTTTGAGTATTTACACATCCTTTTAGCTCAGTATGAGTCTCATCAAATGCCAGCTTTAACTTAGGAAGAGTATCTTTAGCTATTACACTATCTACAAGCAGTGTCTCCATAGAGTTACATACACCAGGGCGTTGCACTTTGGCATTTATAGCTATTGCAATTGCATTGTCAATTTTTGCATCTTTATCTATGTAAGTGTGACACTGACCTTTATCGTGTTTTACAACACTAACAGTAGCATTTTTACTTACATGGTTTATGAGCCCTGCCCCACCACGTGGAATGATTAGGTCAACATATTTATCCATTTTGATAAGCTTATCCACACCCGCACGAGATGAATCTGGAATGAGTGAAATCAAAGCAGTTGGTAAATTATTTGCAGCCAATACACCTTGAAGAACTTTCGCTATCGCCTTGTTAGAGTTTTCAGCTTCTTTTCCACCTTTTAGCACACATACATTTGAACTTTTAAAACATAGTGCCGCTGTATCAGATGTAACATTTGGACGAGACTCATAGATGATACCAATAACACCAATAGGAATACTTACCTTCTCTATTTTAAGTCCATCTTCTGTTACCCAACCATCAAGAACACGACCAACAGGCTCTTTGAGTGCTGCTATCTCTTCAATAGCTACGGCCATAGAGTCTATACGAGACTCATCTAAAAATAGTCTATCCATAAGAGCAGCTGTTAAGTTCTTATCTTTCCCATCAGCCATATCTTTGGCATTTTCTTGTTCTAAATCTTTACTATTACCTCTTAAGGCTTTTGCCATTTCTTTTAATATTCTATTTTTTTCACTGCCACTTAGAGTATTTAAAACTCTTGCTGCAGACTTCGCTTCTTGTAAAAATTGTTCCATTATATAGCCTTGTTTCTAATACTGTTATCATAACATAAGTTATTAAAATCTATTTATGCTATACTATTTTAAATTGATTATAATAAGGACAAATAATGGGGATTTTTGGAACAAGTCGTGAAGATTTAGAAAAAATAAAAAAATTAGAAGAGAGAAATAGCTCTTTAGAAGAGGAGATAGAGAGGCTTCAGTCTCAACTCTCTGAAGTTGAACAAAATAGTAGAGAAAATTCTACTCATAATGCAGAATTAGAGGCTAAAGAGCGCATAGTGCAGCTTCTTCTGAAATCTTACAAAAGTGGTGTTACTTTTACAAGAGAGATTATGGAGTCAGCAGAGGAGCAACTGCAACTTGCTGGTGATTTCAATACAAGAACATCAAGAAGAATAGATACCGTTCAAGAAGACTCACGATTCATAAGTGACTCTATAGATAAAATATCACAAGAGGCTCAAAATCTTACAAATGGTGCAGAATCTCTCAACAATAGTGTTTCATCTATTGGCGATATAATCAACCTTATCAAAGACATCTCAGACCAAACAAATCTTCTTGCACTTAATGCTGCTATAGAAGCTGCTCGTGCAGGTGAACATGGTCGTGGTTTTGCAGTTGTAGCTGATGAAGTACGTAAACTTGCTGAACGTACACAAAAAGCGACAAATGAAGTAGAGATAAGTATCGGACAGCTCAAACAAAGTACTGGAGAGATTCAAGATATTTCTACTCTTTTTGTTGAAAATAGCGATGCTATGGGGAATAAACTCTCATCATTTTTTGAAGAACTTGATTTTGTCATCTCAAACTCTCACGATATCTCAAGTGTTACAGAAAACATCACGAATGAGATAGCAGTAGGGACTGGTAAGCTAGACCATATTATTTTTAAACTTGATAGTTACAACACTTACATAAATAATGAAAATACAACTTTAGGTGATGAAAACAGTTGTCGTTTTGGAAAATGGTTTGCTGCAAATAAAGAAAAAATCAAATCTGAAACAAAAGTTGTAAACGATGTCAACAGACACCACGGTATAGTACATCAAGGTGCTCGTGAAGCTGTACAACTTTGGAAAGAGGGTAATTTTGCAAATGCTATTGATCTTATGGCTAAAGTAGAAGAGTCTAGTGAAAAAGCTTTTGAAGAGCTATATGAAGCTTTTGTAAAAAATCGTAAAGAGGTTACTCGTAAATGAGAACCATCACATTTATAGGTAATGGAAATATGGCATTTAGTATTGCACAGGGTCTCAAAGAAAACTATAATATAGAAGTAGTTGGACGAGACTTAGAAAAACTAGATATTTTTGAGCAGAAGCTTGGAGTAAACTGTAATAAACATCTCTTAAGCGATTTTGATATCACTGATAAAACTCTTATCCTATGTGTTAAACCAGCGAACACTTCTGAAGTTGGAGCAAAACTTCAAGGAAAAGCAAGAGTTCTATACTCTGTTTTAGCAGGAACAACTCTCAGTAAACTCAAAGAATCTTTTTCATCTCATGCAGTTGTAAGAACTATGCCAAACCTAGCAGCTAGTGTTGGTGCTTCTATGACTACTCTTACAGGTGATGAATCTTGCAAAGCTGAAGCACAAGAGCTTTTAGGTGCTATAGGTTCTACTCGTTGGCTTACAAGTGAAAAAGAGATAGACATTGCAACAGGACTTGCAGGAAGTGGTCCAGCATACCTATCCTTAATAGCAGAAGCATTTACAGATGGTGCAGTAAAACAAGGTCTCAAACGAGAAGATGCGATGGCGATAATGAGAGGTTTATTTGGTGGTTTTGGAGAGTTAATCCAAGATATACACCCTGCTCTACTCAAAGACGGTGTTATGAGTCCTGGTGGAACTACCGCTGCTGGTTATGCTGCTTTAGAAGATGGCAATGTCAGAGCTTCATGTATGAATGCTATTGAAAAAGCATATAAAAAAGCTTTAGAACTCTAACTAAACCTTTCTCTGGTGATAAATATTTGATGAACAAATGCTATAATCTTTCATCAAATATTCAGGACTATTTATGAACACAAAACTAATATTAATAACTCTTCTTTTTTCAAACCTCCTACTTGCACAAGACACACAATTTTTCTGCTCAGACCCTAGTGAATATGTAGTAGAAGACAAGGCTCAAAAATCTACCTATAAAAACTGTATACGAAATGGAATGACATACTGGTATAAAGATAATGGCAGTGTAAAATCTAAGGTCAACTTTACTGAAGGTAAGGAAAATGGTTTATATACATCGTACTATGACAACGGTGCTATAAAAATCATGGTAAATTATACAAATGGCGAAAAAGACGGCATACAGAAGAACTACTATGACAACAGAGTTTTAGGCTCAGTAGTAATGTATGATAATGGAAGACGAGAAGGGGTAATGACCGACTATGACATTGATGGTTATAAATCCTCGGAAGTCTTTTACAAACGTAACTACAAAGTAGGACTCAAAAAGTTCTATAACCAAAAAGGTGAAGTTACAAGTACCCAAGAGTTCAAGATGGATAGAAATCCAGTAGTGGTTAGAATGCTTAAAGATAAAAGAAAAGAAGTTTTGATTGACTTATCGAAGTATGGTCTGATGCCTAAAGATGCACCAAAAGAGCAGAGAATGCGTTAGTTAAACGCCATCTCTACTAAAGATTATAAAAATTTCAGTATCTCTTTTTCTATATCTTCTTTATTTATAATAGTATCTTGAGTTACTTTCTTAGAAAATAGTCCTTTAATCATTGCAGGAATTTCTAAAGAAGCTGTTTTACTTATAGACTCTAATGCATCAATATCATGAGCATCAGCTTTACCAGTTAAAGCATTATCAATAACTGGAGAAAACTTAGTCCACTCAGCAGTTGAGTAAGCTATAGTTTTAATAGCAGGATTACAACAAGTCTCATAAGACTTCATACAAGTAGCAGTATGTGGATCCATTAGGTAAGCATCATTAAGAAATGTATCTTTGATATAAATTTTTCCTTCGTCGCCATTACAGAAATCTGCATCGAAACAAGTTTGAAGTGTGGCTAACTCATCTGAAGTCAGTTCATAAAAGTTTTGAGATTCAAGACTTTCCATAAGCTCTCTCGTTCTAGCAAATCCAAACATATCAAAAAGGATACGTTCAATATTTGACGACTTTAAGATATCCATAGCAGGGGATGTAGTTCCAACAACATCACAATCTCTTAGGTCATACTTACCAGTTTTGATAAGTTTCGTAAGTACATTGTTTTCATTTGAAGAGATGATGATTTTCTCAACTGGAACACACATCTTAGATGCATAGTAACCACCAAGTGCATTACCAAAGTTTCCAGATGGAACATTTAAATAAACCTTCTCACCCATAGTGATAGCTTCTTGACGAACTAACTCTAAGTAAGAGTGAATATGGTAGATAATTTGGAAGATGATACGACCAAAATTTACAGAGTTTGCAGCAGAAAGAGATACATTTTTCTCTTTTAATGCAGCCTTGAAACTATCTGATGCAAGAAGTTGTTTAAGAGCATTTTGTGCATCATCAAAAACACCATGAATACCAATAACTTTTAAGTTAGAAGCATCTTCTGTAACCATTTGTAAACGCTGAACATCAGATGTTCCACCATCAGGGTAAAGACAAGCTACTTGAACATTTGCTCTATTTTTGAAAGTCTCTAATGCTGCGGGACCAGTGTCACCACTTGTAGCGGCTAAAATAAGATAGTTTTCATTTAATTTTTGAGCAATAGAAGAAAGAACTATTCCGAAAGGTTGAAGTGCCATATCTTTAAATGCACGAGTTGGACCGTGGTAAAGCTCACTCACATAAAGGTTCTCTTTTACTTTTACAACAGGTACAGGATTAGCAGAGTCATCAAACTCATCATAAAGATTAAGTGCTTCATCTATAACTTCAGAGTCTATGTCAATCTCAAAACGGTTTAACATATCTTTTGCTAACTCTTTGTATGAAGAGTTTAAGTGCTTTGTTAAGAATTCTTCTCCTAACTCAGGAAGAGTCTCAGGTACATAAAGACCACCAAAAGAGGCGATAGGAGCTAAAATAGCTTGGGAAAATGTTACTGTTTTAGGTTTTGTTTCGTCAAATCCACGAGTTTGAATGAAGTTCATAGTTTTCTCTGTTTTAAATTTTCAAGATTATAGCAAAAAAGGATTGCAAAACTTATTAATCTTAAAGACAAGTGTCATGAGTCAGAATAAATACACCAAAAAATTTATGTGGATTATCTGCATCTTCAATACCATCTAGTCCATTTGGTTGAGGGGCAGAAACACTATCCATAGGAATTGATACAGGTGAACCATCATAAACTCCTGAGATTATTGGGTCTTTAAAAAGTGCAAAGCTACTGTGTATACGATATGTCTCACCTACATTTAATACAGCACTTAAATTCACATCCACACTCTCATCATTATCATAGTTATATATAACTATTCGTGCACGATGTGAGTCATAAATATTTTCTTTAATATCTATCTTTTTACCTGATGTTGGAAGAGTGGCATTTAATTCATTTGCACCTAAGTCAGTTATTTGGTCCTGTCTAGACCCAGTTGTTCCTCTATAAACTACAGTACTGCTTACATTAAGCTCATCCCAGTAACCTGCTACCCAGAAGTTTTCACTCAAGTAGTTTCCTGAGACTACTGCACTCTGC
>Ga0256826_1000144_pt1 | contig 37471 bp, 32 predicted proteins | sample CV79metaG_FD_185975 | JGI IMG/M metagenome (GOLD analysis project Ga0256826, IMG submission 185975) | Hydrothermal vent microbial communities from East Pacific Rise, Pacific Ocean - CV79 | ecosystem: Environmental > Aquatic > Marine > Hydrothermal vents | place: Pacific Ocean: East Pacific Rise...
GAGTGGCAATAAGCATAAGAAACACGATTAATGTAGCTACAAGTAGTATCGGATTTATATCTAACATAGCACCTCCTAAAAGTTGCGCAATTATACTATGTTTAAATTAAAAGAATTGTTAAAGCTAGAATAAATTTTATAATTTATAATTTTTGAGTAGTTTTTACTTTATATTTTGCAAAAAAGATGTTATTTCTTCTTGAGAGTTAAACTCTATAGTTAAGCTTGTTTTAGCTGTTTTAATTTTAAATCCAAGATTATTAAATTTTTCTTTTATATTTAAGAAATCATAAGATACAGTTTTTTCTAGTACTTTTGAAGAAGATGCAGGAGTTTTCATACCTTTTAACATAGACTCTGTTTCTCTAACACTAAGCTTTTGACCTACTATAGAATTCACAACAAGTTGTTGTTGTTTTTCATCTAAGCCCACCATAACTTTTGCATGTCCTGCTGTAATTTTTTTATCTACTATAGCTTTTTGAGTTTTTGAGCAAAGCTGAAGAAGTCTTAAAGTATTTGTAATATGTGTACGACTCTTATTTATCTTAACAGCAAGTTCTTCTTGAGTTAAATCATGAAGTTTTATAAGTTCACCATAAGCAAGTGCCAATTCAACTGCATTTAATTCTTCACGTTGAATATTTTCAATAAGAGCAAATTGACGCATTTTTTGCTCATCAGAATTTAAAATAATTGCACGAATAGTTTTTAACTTTGCCAACTTAGATGCACGAAGTCTTCTCTCTCCAGCTATTAAAACATAACCATCAATATCTTCAGTAACTACAATAGGTTGAAGTAAACCATCATTTTTTATAGATTCACTCAACTCATAAAGTGATGAATCTTCAAATGTTTTTCTTGGTTGATAAGGATTAGGTCTAATCTCTTTCAAACTTATTTCTATAATAGAATCTTTTGATGAACCTTCATTTTCATAAGCTTCGTCAATTTCACCTAAAAGAGCATCAAGACCTCTTCCTAATTTTTGTGATTTCATACTTTCATAACTGCCTGTGCTAAATTTTGATAAGACATAGAACCAGATGATTTTACATCATATAAAATTGCTGGTTTACCAAATGATGGTGATTCTGCCAATTTTACATTTCTTGGTACTACTATGATTTTTCCATTTTCATCTTTAAATAATTTTGTCTTAAAATGTTGCTTTAAATCTGCAAAAACTTGTTTTGATAAATTATTTTGAGAAGAAAACATAGTTGGTAAAAAACCTTTTATAGTTAACTTCTTATTAATAGACTTTCTAACTAATTTTACGGTATTTAAAAGTTGTGCTAAACCCTCTAATGCAAAAAATTCACACTGTATTGGAATAATTACAGAGTTTGAAGCTGAAAGTGCATTTATTGTCATGGGTCCAAGTGCTGGTGGTGAATCTATAATAATATAATCATAATCTTTTTTTACATTTGCTATTGCATTTTTTAAAACAAGCTCACGACCCTTAGAATTTTCAGCATCATAGTACTCTTTTTCAATCCCAACAAGACCAATATTTGATGGAGCTAAATGTAAAGTTGGCAACTCTGATTTTAAGATAATATCTTTAAGTTTTTTAGTACCAATTAAGACATGATAAATATTAAATTCATAATCGTTTCTATGAAAACCAAGTGAGGTAGTAGCATTTGCCTGAGGATCAGAGTCTATTAGCAATACTTTTTTTTCAGCAACCGCAAGTGATGCTGCTAAATTTACAGCAGTAGTAGTTTTACCCACTCCACCCTTTTGATTTGCTATTACTATTACTTCACTCATCTTAGACTATATATCCTCTCATCATTAATTACTATTGAACCATCATTTTGTAATGCTGCATCTTTTAAAGAAATACTTAAATTGTTTTTATGTGTAAAAAAGTTTTGATTTCTTTGAAATTCTAACTTATATTTGCTAAAAACTTGCTTCCATGAAATATTATTTTTAATACTTTTGAAATACTTATTTAATAATTCATCTATACTTATTTCAATATCTAATTTTGAAAAATCTTCTGGTGCATGAAGTATATTTATACCAACACCACAAATAAGCTTATCTTTTATAATATTTGTAATCATTCCCCCAATTTTTTTGTCATCTATATAAAAATCATTTGGCCATTTTATCCAAACTTTTGAACCAAATTCTTCTAATATCTCTTTTAAAATATATGAAAAGTATATGGATGATGATTCTATTTTTAAATCTTTAGGCAAACTACTTAAGCTTATAGCAAAAGATAAAAAAAGATTTCCCTCTAATGCAGTCCATGAATTATTTCTACTTCCAATACCATCTGTTTGTATTTTTGCTACAACAGCATAAGGAGGTTTGACTTTTTGATTTTTAATTAACTCTTTTAAATATTTTTGAGTTGAATCAATACTATCAAGAAAGAGTATCTGCAATATTTAATCTCTTACCATTTATATATGATAAAATATCCATCTCTTTTTTTGATTGCGGTTGCACCTTAAATATTCTAATACTACCTATCTTACATGAGACAACAATGCTATCTTTATCAATACTCAATATTTTTCCAGCTTCATGAGAATTTACTTTTTCTACTAGCTCTATACTTTTTAATTTTAAACCACTTTCTAAATATATACCTGGCCAAGGAGTAAATGCACGATATTTATTATAAACACTTAAAGCATCGCTAAATTCTATCTTACCATCTGCTTTAGTAATTTTAGAACAATGCGTCATCTTAGAATCATCTTGTTTTAATGGTAAATAATTTTTAAAATTTTCCAATACATCTACTGTTAATGCTGATGCAACATCTGTAAGTTCAGTAAAAAGTGATTCTACCATTTTTGTTTCATTTACAGGTATTTCAGATATTTTAAGAATATCACCAGTATCTAGTCCAATATCCATAAGCATAGCTGTTACGCCTGTTTTACTATCACCATTTAGGAGCGTTTGCTGAATTGGACTCGCACCACGGTACTGTGGTAATATTGAAGCGTGTAAGTTTATACATGGAGCATGTTGAAGTACTTCTAATGGCAGTATCTGCCCATAAGCCGCTACAACTATAAAATCACACTCTATTTTTAAAAGTTCTTTTATAGTTTCTTCATCTCTAAGTCTTGATGGTTGATAAACTTCAATAGAATTTTTTAATGCTAAAGTTTTTACCTCTGGAGCAGTCATAATTTTTTTTCTACCTACAGGTTTATCTGGTTGTGTATAAACAGCAACAACATTCATATCTTTAGTATCTATAATAGTTTGTAAAATCGACTCTGCATAATCAGGAGTACCCATAAATATAATACGCATTATCTACTCTCTTTGGTAAAAAGTGTACCACCAGTATATTTATCAGCCAACATATAATTTTTAATATCACTTAAATCATAACCACTTGATAGGAACATATCTATATTATTATTTAAAAGATAATTGGCTGCTTTTAACTTTGTAAGTATTCCACCAGTAGCAAATGCTCCATGAGGTGTTGCTTCTTTTTGCAATTCTTCTTTATTTATACTATTTACAATTTTTAAAGCTTTTGCATCATTAAATTTTCTAGGATCTTTGTCATAAAAAGCATCTATATCTGAAAGAATTATTAAGATATCTGAGTTTGTATGTTTTGTTATGTATGCTGAGAGTTGATCATTGTCTCCAACTTCTAACTCCAATGTAGATGTCGCATCATTTTCATTTATAATGGGAATAATTTTATTATCTAACAGTGTATCAATTGTATTTTTAATTCTTATCGTATCATCATTTTTATCTAAATTTGCAGAAGTAACTAAAACTTGAGATATTTTTATATTATGATCTGCAAATTTTTTTCTATATAAATCCATAAGAATTGGTTGACCTATTGCAGCTAATGCTTGTTTATTTCGTAATATACTTCTATCCAATTGAACTTCTGTATATCCTGCAGCAACAGCTCCAGAAGACACTAAAATAACTTCGTTGTTTTTTCTTAATTCAGATAAAAAATCAACAAATTCTTTCATTCGCTCTAAAGCAATAGAATCATTTTGTGTTAAAACAGCTGAACCAACTTTAACAACAATTCTTTTCATTTAGTCGTCATTTCTATCTGTTTGAACTAAATTAAATAATGCATATTTTAAAGCTTCAATATTTTTACTTGTTGCTGAAGATATTGGTGCAACTAAATAAGGCTTAGTTTTATCATAACCTAGACTCTCATCAGCACAATCTTGAACAAAATATGGCATAGATGAATCAAAATCAAATGCAGAAGCATCATTTGCTTCAAGTCCTAGTAAATCTAAAAAATCATTAACTAAAGTATCTATATCATCAGGAGGAACAATATCTACACGAGTAAGTGCTATTGCATATTTACTTGTTCCTAGTTTTTCAGAAAAAGAACTAATCTCATCTTTAAGAACTTCAATTTGTTCTTTTAAATCTCTATACGACGCTAAATCAACCATATATAAAAGTGTTTTAGTACGTTCAATATGTCTTAAAAATTGTATTCCAAGACCTTTTCCCTCATGAGCTCCACCAATAATTCCAGGAATATCAGCCATTACAAATGATTCAAAATCACCAATATTTACTTGCCCTAGTTTTGGTGTTAGTGTAGTAAACTCATAGTTTGCAATCTCTGGACGAGCATTTGAAACTGTTGAAATTAGAGTTGATTTTCCAACATTTGGAAAACCAACTAAACCAACATCTGCAATAAGCTTTAAATCAAGTTTAATTGAACGAGTTTCACCTTTTTCACCAGGTTGAGCATAGGTTGGTCTTTGGTTCGTTGATGATTTAAAGTGAACATTTCCTAATCCACCTTTACCACCAGTAATAAAAAGAACCTCTTCACCATGATGAAGCATATCAAATAAAACATCACCAGTATCCATGTCAAGTATTTGTGTACCTGGTGGAACTATAATGATTTTTTTATCACCTGATTTTCCAGTCATTAATCTACCTTCACCAGGTACACCACCATCTGCTTTTATATGCATACGTCTTTGAAAATGAGAAAGTGTATGAGTGTTGTTATCACATCTAAACCAGATATCTCCACCTTTTCCGCCATCTCCACCATTTGGACCACCATTTAGTACAAACTTCTCACGACGAAATGCTACACAACCTTGTCCACCTTTACCTGATGAAACTGTTAATTCAACGCTATCTGTAAACAAATGAGCTCCTTATGTCTTTCTTTTAGAAAATAAATAAAAATTTAAAAACTTAAAAATATACTTGCTAACAATAAAAAGTAAACTATTAAATATTTAAAATTTAGGTATTAGACCTAGTTTGTTGAAGAAAAAAGTACTTAGAAAAAATCTAAGCACTATTTAGTAGAAATTATGCAGCAGGTAAAACTGAAACTTTTTGACGAGTTTTATCTTTACGTTCAAAAGTTACAACACCATCAGTTAATGCAAATAAAGTATGATCTTTACCCATACCAACATTTGTACCTGGATGAACTTTAGTTCCTCTTTGACGAATAATGATGTTTCCAGCGATTACAGCTTCTCCACCAAATTTCTTAACACCTAGTCTTCTACCAGCTGAGTCACGATTATTCTGTGTACTACCTTGACCTTTTTTATGTGCCATCTGAATCTCCTACTTAATTATGCAGCTATTTTCGTGATACGAACACGAGTGAAATCTCTTCTGAAACCTCTTTTAACTTTTGAGTCTTTACGACGACGCTTTTTGAAAATAACAACTTTACGGTCACGACCTTCATTTATTACTTCTGCAGTAACTTTAGCACCATCTACAAAAGGTGCTCCCATTTTAAGCTCACCAGCGTTAACTGCTAAAACTTCTGTAATTTCGATAGTTGCTTTTGGTTCTAAAGACATTTTATCTAATAATAAGATATCACCCTCTTGAACTTTATATTGCTTACCACCGTTTTTGATAATTGCGTACATATACAATTCCTTAAATCTATTAAAAAGTTCGGAATTATACCTAAAGTAGCTTTAAGTTTTATTTAAAGCTCTTGTTCTGCTTTAACCTCTTTTAATATTTTAAAGAAAGTAGCTTTATTTTTATAGCCAGCAGTAGAGTAAATGACTTCTCCATTTGCTTCTAAAAAATAGTGTGCTGGGGAAAAAGGTATGGTAAATTGTTTTGGTATATCATCTATATCTTTTGATAAATATATGTAAATATAATCTTTTTTAAGCTTCTTCATCACTTCTTGATCTGCGAAAGTTATTTCTTCCATTTTTGTACAATATGGACAGTTTGCAAACCCTACCATTACATAAACATTTTTATGCTCTTTTTTTGCTTGAGTCAATGCAGCTTGATAATCATCTGGCCAATCAAAACTAAATAGTGAAGAGATTAAACTTAGTACTATAAATAAATGTTTCATAACCTACTTCACCATAGCTATAGCATCTATCTCAACAAGTGCATTTTTTGGTAAAGTTTTTACAGCTACTGTTGCACGAGCAGGTTTATGAGAGCCAAAAGCATCTTCATATATTTTATTTATTATTGTAAAATCATCCATAGAATCTATAAAAATTGTAGTTTTTACAACTAAATCCATAGAACTACCTGCTTCATGAAGTACTGCCTGTAAATTTTTAAGTACTTGTTTGGTTTGAATACTTACATCATTTTCTAACATTACACCATCTGGAGTAAGTGCTATTTGTCCTGATGTATATACCATACCATTTGCTATAACTGCTTGAGAATATGGACCTATTGCTGATGGTGCTTTACTTGTTTGTATAAATTTCATATTAGAAATTTCCTTTTTTTATTTACTTTCTTCAACTTCTTCTAAAAGATCAAAGAAAGCTTCTTTACTTCTTGAGCCAATAGTTGTATAAATAACTTTACCTTTAGATGTTAAAAAATAATGTCTTGGAACTGGTTTAGTCTTAAATTGTGATGGAATATCATCAATATCTCTTGACATATATATAGATACAAAACTTTTATTTAATTTTTTTAAAACATCTTTATCTGATAACGTTGTTTTTTTCATTTTTTCACAGTATTTACAATAAGCAGAGCCTATAAATAAATAGATATCTTTTTTCTCTTTTTTTGCCATCTCTATAGCTTCATCATAATCACTTGGCCAATCAAACTCCGCACTCAAAGTTGAAAGTAAAGCAATTAGTAAAATCAAATGTTTCATAAGCACTAATCTCCTATTTTAATTCCAGTTTTTAATCAAGTTTTTAAATATTTCATATAAATCTTGAACTTCTTTAACACTCGTTCTTTCATTTACACTATGAATAGTGTCATTTTTAACACCAAATTCTATTACATCTATTCCCAATGGTGCCATAAATCTTGCATCACTTGTTCCACCAGCAGTTGAATGCTTTGGCTTAATACCTGTAATATTTTCTATAGACTTATCTATAGCTTTTACTATTTTAGTATTTGTATCTGTTTTAAATGGATAAGAACCTTGAGTTAACCTCAACTCATAATCAAAAGCACCTAAATGCTCATGTACAAATATTTTAACTTCTTTTTGTGTAGTAATTGTGGTATTTCTTACATTAAACATCATTTTAAGTTCATTTGGAGTTACATTTGTAACCTGCATACCTGAGCGAATATCTGTTATAACAAACTTTGATGGACTAAAAAACTCATCTCCATCATCTAAAGCAACTCCAGCCATATCACCCAATACTTTAGCAATATTATGTATAGGGTTTATTGCCTTTTCTGGATATGCTGCATGACCTTGCTTACCTTTTAATGTAATGTAGCCATTGATAGAACCTCGTCGCCCTACTTTTATGGCATCACCAAAATCATCTTCACAAGTTGGTTCAGCAACTACTGCAAAATCAGGCAACATCTCTTTTTCTTTTAGATAATCCAATACCTTTATAGTACCATTTATAGCATCACCCTCTTCATCTGAGGTTAACAATAAAGACAAAGTACCTTTAAAATTCTCAGCATCTTTAACAGCTTGAATAAAAGCAGCAACTCCACTTTTCATATCTTGAGTACCACGACCATAAATAAAACCATCTTTTTCAACTGCTTCATAAGGATTTGTATCCCAACCATCTCCAGCGGGAACAACATCTACATGACCAGCAAAACATAGATGATCACCATCTGAAAATTTTTTATATATAAATAGATTTTTAACATCTTGTATATCTATTCTAATGGCTGTAAAATCTTTTAAATAATTTTGTATAAAATCTAAAAGAGAAGCATCATCTGGTGTTTCACTTTTTTGTTCTACTAAATATTTAAAAAGTTCTATAATATCCATTTCTTTTTCAATATTTACAATCATATAAAAAAACTATTCATTTCCAGGATTATCATAAAATATATAAGGTGTTGCATAATCACTTATTTCAAAATATAATTTCTTTTCACCAGAATCTACTTTAAAATTAAAATTTGAATCTAAATAACCATATCCATAACGATATGTTCTTTGCACTGCACTTTGAGTAGCCTCTGCAGTTGAAAGTTTATCTATCTGTATAAATCTTTTAACAAGTTTTTCACCCATATAAATATCTAAAACTCCATTTGTTCCAGTCCAGTTTTGAATACTTCTACCCAACTTATTTTGTGTTTCTTGAGTACAACCTACAAATAAAACAGATATTAAAATACTCAACATGATTATAGTTTTTTTCATATTTTCTCCAATATTTTTCAAAATAGATTATACAATCTTTTTAATTTTAATCCCAATCATCTAAAACAAAATCTGAAGATTCATCTTCTATACTCTCATTTATTTTTGGTTCTTCAACAATTTTATCTTTTTCTTTAGTTATTTGTTCTTCAAATTTAAGTTCTAATCCATTTGAAGTCATCATGAAACCATCCACACGAATTTTCCCATCATGAATCTCTTTATGATGCTCTTTACATAAAGGAACTAGGTTATGTTTAGCATCCTTATGAAAATGACCTATAAAACCTGAAGAATCAGCTAATGATTTATGATTTATATGGTGGACATCTTCAGCCATTGCTCCACAAATTACACATTTTGTTATATATAAATCTTTATTATACTTTGAAGTTTTTTTCTTTACTAAAAGCTCTAATTCATCAAAATCACTTGCTAATCTTTTACGGATTTTATTTGCTGTGTCTAAAAACTCATGATCCATATGCAATGAACGAGCAAATTCTAAACCATAAATACTGCTACCACTTCCAACTTGAAGAATCCTATTGAAAAGTAAAGTATCTTTTTCTTCATCATATTCTACACTTAAGTGTAAATCTACAACATTATCTAAGGTTGTTATCTCTTTCATGGTTGAGAGTTGGTGAAGATGCGTTGCAAAAAGAAACAGTGACCTAAGTTTTGCTAGTTTTATAATAGCTGATGAAACTATGGCTACACCTGATAGTGTTTCTGTTCCATGACTTATCTCATCACCAAGGATAAGAGAGCGTACAGTTGCACGATTAAAAATATTTTTAAGTTCTAGCATCTCTACTGCAAAGGTTGAAAGCCCTTTTGAGAGATTATCTTTTGAGACAATTCTTGTAAATAATGAATCAAATAATGAAAATTTCATAACAGCTGCAGAAACAAAAAATCCTGATTGAGCCATAAGCGTAGCAATACCAATACTTTTCATCAATGATGATTTTCCACTTGAATTTATACCATAAAGAAGTACACCATTTATATCATGACCATCATGAACACCAACTTCAAGCATTACAGTTTTTGGATGTGGCAAATCCATATACTTTCTATTTCCCATCACTATATCATTTGGTACATATATCCCGCCACGCTCTTGAATCTCAATAAGAGGATGACGAAGTTGCATAATTTGCATAAAATTCTCATCACTCTCAACATCAACTATCATTGGTCTTGAATGTTTATACAGTTGTGCTACTTTAGATGAAGATACTGCTACATCCAAATCAGATATATAAGATATTACTCTATCGAATAACAAAGCATATCTTCTTTCATAAATAGACTGTAAGTTTATATATCTGTCTTTTACATGAACTATGATTTTACGTCTATTTTTCATAATATTATCAGATAATTTATCTGTAAAAGATGATGTTATTTTTACAGAGTTAGTGAGTTTTTTAACTGAAAAATCAGTAAATTTCTCATCTTTTTTAAAAGCATCTTCAATCATAGAAAATCTATTTTTACTAAGTGAGATGTAATAACCCTCTTTTTCCAATAAACCTAAACTAACTAACTTGTTTGAACTATTAGCGTTATTATTTTTTAATAAGTTTTCAATATTATTCATAATATCTTCAAACGCTATAAGCATTGTTGAATTTTCTTTTACTAAAGTATCAATAGACTCATCAACACCACTCATTAAAAAATTTTCATCAACTGTTGCATTTGTAAAACGACGAGATATATCCAGATCTATACTCTTTGAAATATCTCTTACAAACTCATCAAGTTCAGACTCATGAAATGGTGTTTTTTGAATTTTATGTTTTTTTACATATTGCATTAATTCTTTTACAGATAATATTGAGTCATATATATGATTCATCTCAAAAGGGTGTAATCTTCCAAGATTTAGCCTACGAGATAACCTTTGCAAATCATAAACTCCACGCATCATCTCATCAAGGTAGCGAGTATGTGAAGAAACTTTATCTATTAAATTGTATCGTCTCTCCAGCTCCTCTCTTTCCATAATTGGATTTAACAGTCTCTCTTTTAATAGTCGTCTTCCAATAGAAGTAGCACTTTTATCTAACATTTTTAAAAGTGTAAACTCTTTTTTATCTTTAGAAATTATTCCCATTTGTTCCAATGCAGAATTTCCAAGATACATAAAACGACGATTATCAATAATATTTGGCATATCTAATTTTTGAACAATATGAATATCATGTTCTATTACAAAATGGATTAAAATTGCTAATGATTCCGTAATCATCGGACTTCTTTCCAAATCTAAATGTTCAATAGCAGATAGAAGCGAACGAATTTGGTAAACCTCACGAAACAGGTTGTTTTGGAACTCTATTCGTGGTCGCTGATTATTGACAGAATAATGATAATGTTCAGCAATTTCAAGATACTGCATAACATGTCTTTGATCTTGTACACCATCTAAAAATGTTACAACAACTTCACTTGTTCTATATATATTTAAAAGATTAAAAACTTCATCTAGAGCATAAGATGGATCTTCACTAGTTCCGTGACTCTCATAAAGCCAAGTTTTACCAGTTGTAACATCAATTGCAGAATAACCAACAGTATAAATATCTTTATGTTTATCTATAAGTAGAGAAACTATGTAATTATCGTCATTATCTACAATATGATCAAAATTTGTCCCAGGTGATACAATTTGAGATATATAGCGACTAATTTTAGGTGGAGTTCCTTTTTGTTTTACAACTATTACTGTATATTTTTGCTCAGATATTAAACGATTTAGATAACGCTCAAAACTAACAGCTGGTACTCCTGCTAAAAGTGGATTTTTATCTGAATTTTCTATTATATTTTTATTTTTCTTTGTTAATTGTATGTTTAGAAGTTCTGCAATTTCTTTTGCTTTTCCAACTTGTTCATCATCATTATTTATTTCATAAACTTCAAAGAAAGTTCCTATTTCCATAAATACCACAGTATCTTTTCCATATTTTTCTTCAAAAAATCTTTGTAACTCGAAGTAGCTTTGTGTTAGTAGTTTGTCTTTATTTTCTAAAATAGAACTTACATCAGATGAACGCATATATCACTTTTTTTAATGGTTTTTATAACTGTTATTATAACACAAGAATGTTAATTGCTTGTTTTTTAGGATAATTTAGATACAATATATCACATTAATTTTGAAGAAGGATTTTAAAGATGAAGAAAAGTACCCTTGTACTACTATCAGTGAGTGTTATGTTAAATGCTCAAAATCTAAAACAAACTATAGAAGAAGTTTTAACAACTAACCCTATTATCCAAGAAAGATTAAAAAATTATAATGAAACAAAAGAAGATATTACTATTGCAGAAGCTGGTTACTATCCAAAACTAGATCTCTCTATTGGTGTTGGGTTTGAAGATGGAAAGAATGCACAAGGTCAAAAATTTGATTATGATGTATATCAAGGTTCTTTAACATTAACTCAAAATGTTTTTCAAGGTTTTGAGACAAAATACCAAGTAGAACAACAAAAAGATAGAGCAGTATCAGCAGCGTATAGTTATATAGAAAAAGTAAATGACACATCTTTTGAAATGCTAAATCAATATCTACAAGTTATGAAAAATAATGAACTACTAAAAAATGCTCAAGCTAATGTTGATATAAATAAAGATATATTAACTAAAGTTGAAAAACTTTATGATGCTGGACTTACAACTCTTTCAGAAGTAAATAAAATAGAATCTTCTTTGGCTTTGGCAGAGAGCAACTATGTAGTTGAAGAAAATACTTTACTTGATGTAACTTACAACATGCAAAGAGTTCTTGGTCGCTATCTAAATTCAGATGAAATGAGCAGACCAGTTATTAATGTTAAATTACCAGATACAAAAGAAGAAGCAGCTGAATTTGCCATGAGAAACAATCCTTCTTTACTTGTATCAAAATACAATATTAAACTTGCTCAATCAACTTATAAAGAAAAAAAATCACCATTTTATCCATCTTTAGATCTTGAACTTTCTCAACAAGTAAATAAAAATCTTAGTGGAATCAATGGTAAGTATGAAAATCTTAAAGCTATGGCATATCTTCGTTATAACTTTTTTAATGGTTTTGCAGACTCAGCAGCACTACAAAAAAGTGTTAGTACAATTCATAAAGAAGTTCAAATAAAAAATCAACTAAGACGTGAAGTTATAGAGGGATTAAATTTATCTTGGGCAGCTAATGAAAAACTATCTAAACAACTAGAACTTTTAAAAAAATATAAAAAGTTTGCTTTAAAAACTTTAACATTATATTCTAAAGAATATGATTTAGGTCGTCGTTCACTACTTGACCTACTATCTGCTCAAAATGATTTCATTGGAGCAAAAGCACAAATTATTAATACTGAGTATAGTTTACTTTTTGCAAAATATCGTATACTTGATGCAATGGGTACATTAGTAACAACAGTTGTTGGAAATCAAGATATTCTTTATTCAAATGTTTCTCTTGGAGCTAAAGCACCACAAAATGAACAAGATTCACTTCCAGTGTCTTATGATGTAGATAAAGATCTAATCCCTGATGAAATAGATATATGTGCAAATTCATTAGCTAATAGCGTAAACACTATATATGGTTGTGAAGACAAAAGCAAAAGTGTAAAAAATATACTTAAATATTCAGGCTTTACATTTAAAAATGAAACAAATATTTTAACAAATGAAGCTAAATCAAATTTTGATAATCTTAAAGCAGATTTGAAAAAATATGATTTAACTAAACTTAAAATTAATTTATTTGGTAATATAGAAGCTGAAACTATGCTTGAAAAAGAACTAGCTTTACTATCTAAAGAAAGAGCAGAAATTATTAAGCAAAAGCTCATAAGTATTGGTATTTCTGAACAAAACATTAGCATTAAAGCGAATTCTAATCAAGTACCATTAGTTTCTAATGAAAATGATGAATATATACAAATAAATAATCGTGTTGATATTATAGTAAATATATTAAAATAATAAATTTATAGTAAAATTATAGAAGGTCATAAATGCTTTTAGAGAGTGAAAATTTAAGAATGGATGCCTTGCTTGACTGCTTGGTTATGTTTACAAAACTTTATCATAAACCATTTTCTGCAGAAGCATTAACAGCCGGTTTACCAATTGAACCAGGAGTTGATGCTCCAGAACTATTTTCAATTAATAATGCTAAAGGTTTATTTTCTCGTGCAGCAGAAAGAGCTGGTTTAAAATCATCACTTATTAGAAGACCATTAGTACAAATATCACCACTCCAACTTCCAATGATTATACTACTCTCAAATCAGGGTGCATGTATATTAGATAAGTTTTCTGAAGATGGATCTCAAGTTAAAATTATTATGCCTGCTGAAGAAGCTATTGAGCAATGGGTTGATATTGATGTCTTAAATGACGAATATATTGGTTTTGGTTTTATGATTAAAAAAGCATTTGAATATGCTGATGAAACTTCAAGGACTCTACACTTAAATCAAAAGCATTGGTTTTGGAGTACTTTAAAATTATCTGTTTCTACTTATAAAGATGTTTTACTAGCTTCTTTACTTATAAATCTTTTTGTATTAGCTTCTCCACTTTTTACTATGAATGTGTATGATAGAGTTGTTCCAAATAATGCCATTGAAACACTATGGGTATTTGCTATTGGGGTAAGTCTTATATATGTAATAGATACATTTTTAAAATTTACAAGGACTTTTTTACTTGAAAGTGCTGCTAAAAAAAGTGACGTTATTATGTCATCTATTATTTTTGAAAAAGTACTAGATTTAAAAATGGAAAATCATCCAGCTTCAGTTGGTTCATTTGCAAGTAATTTAAAAGACTTTGATTCAATTAGAGGTTTTTTGACAAATGCTACTATGGCAGCGATTATTGATTTACCATTCGCAGTAATATTTTTAGCTGTTATTTTCTACCTTGGTGGAGGAATCGTTGTAGTTCCAATGGTTACTATGTTTTTAATTTTAGCTTATGCTATCATAATTAAAAAGCCACTTAGAGCTAGTATTGAGAGTACTCATGAAGCAAGTGCTAAAAAAAGTTCTATTCTAATAGAGACTCTAAATAACATAGAAACATTAAAAACTCTTGGTACTCTAAATCAGGTACAATGGAAATGGGAAGAGTCAACTGGTGAGATAGCTGGAAAAAGTTTAAAATCACGTCTTTTATCAGCTTCTATTCCAACTATAACTCAACTTTTCATACAACTAAATACTGTTATGATTATAGTTTATGGTGTTTACCTAATTAAGGAATTTGAACTCTCTATGGGTGGATTGATTGCTATTGTAATTCTAACATCAAGAACTTTAGCTCCAATGGGGCAAGTTGCAGCACTTCTTACAAACTATGAAGATACAAAAACATCTTATGAAACACTTAATGAAATTATTTCTAAACCTAGTGAAAGACCAACTGGTAAGAAATTTGTTGAAAGACCTAAATTTTCTGGTCAAATAGAGTTTGTTGATGTAACTTTTGCATATCCAGACATGGATGTTCCTGCACTTAAAAATGTATCTTTTGTTATAAATCCAGGTGAGCATGTAGCTATTATTGGGAGAATAGGCTCTGGAAAAAGCACTATAGAAAAACTTATTTTAGGTCTTTATGAACCAAGTTCTGGTCAAATACTTGTTGATGGTATTGATATAAAACAAATTGACCCAGCTGATTTACGTAAAAATATTGGCTATGTATCTCAAGATATTATGCTATTTCGTGGTACAGTAAAAGACAATATCACATACAGAGCTACTCATGTAAATGATTCGGCAATGATTAGAGCTGCTCAAATTTCTGGAGCATCAGAATTTATTAAAAAACATCCTAAAGGCTATGAGATGGCTATTGGTGAGCGTGGGCAGGGGCTTTCTGGTGGACAAAGACAAAGTATTGGTATTGCTCGTTCATTCTTACTTGATGCACCAATTATGCTAATGGATGAACCTAGTAATGCTATGGATCAGATTACAGAATCGAACCTTTTAGACAACATTTCAAAAGCATTAAAAGGTAAAACATCAATACTCGTAACTCAAAAAATGACACTACTAAAAATAGTAGATAGAGTTATAGTTGTGAATGATGGTAAAATATTTATAGATGCACCAAAAGAAGAAGCCCTTTTACAACTCCAAGGAAAAGACAAGAAAGAAAATAAAGAAGGAGCTAGTATTGAAAAAAAGTAATAAACCAATAGAATATACAAAAAACGATTATAGCTTCATGAACAGCCTTAGTGCTGCCGTGCTAGAGCAAGCACCATCAAGAATGAGTCGTGTTTTAAAAGTTTGGTTTTTTACAATAGTTTCTTTTATAGTATGGGCATCCTTCGCAGAAATAGATGAAATTACTCGTGGTGATGGTGATGTTATTCCTTATGGACAAAATCAAATCATTCAAAATCTCGAAGGTGGTATAGTTGAATCAATTTTAGTAAAAGAGGGTGAAATTGTTAATGTTGGACAAGTAATTTTAAAAATTAAAAATGTTGAATCCACTTCAAAATCACGTACAAATGAGATGAAATACTATGAACTTGAAGCAAAAAGATTAAGACTATATGCTGAAGCAAATGGCTTAGACTTTAAATCTATACAGGTCAAAGACAAAGAACTTAGAAGTCAAATAAAACTTGCTAAAAATTTATACAATTCAGATAAATTAGAATTCCAAGCTAAAGACAAATCTTTTTTAAATCAAATAAATCAAAAAAAACAAGCCTATAGAGAGGCAAAAGCAAAAGTAAAATCTCTTAGAAAATCTTTAGAATTTGTAGCTGAAGAGATACAAATGACTGCTCCAATGGTAGAAGAAGGTGTAAAGTCTAAAGTAGATTTTTTAAAATTAAAAAGAGAAGCTAATGGAATTGAAAATGATATAGAAGCTGCTAAGTTATCACTTCCTAGACTAAACTCAGCCATAAAAGAGTTTCAAAATAAAAGAAAAGAATCTAAACAACTCTTTATGAACACATCTAAAAAAGAACTAAATGAAGTTATTGCAGAAATTTCAAGGCTTAAAACTCAACAAGTTGCTTTTTCTGATCAAGTTGACAGGACTATGGTTAAATCACCTGTAGAAGGAATTGTTCAAAAATTATATGTAAATACCGTAGGTGGAGTAATTAAACCAGGGGCAGATTTAGTTGAGATAGTTCCAACAAATAAAAAACTATATCTTGAGATAAAAATAAAACCTAGTGATATAGCTTTTTTACACCCTGGTGCAGAAGCAAAAGTTAAAGTTTCAGCTTATGACTTTGCAATTCATGGTGGACTTAAAGGTAAGATTTCAAATATATCACCAGATACTATAACAGATAAAAAAGAAAATACATTTTATATCATTAACGTAACCACTGAAAAAAATTATCTTGGAACAAAAGAACATCCATTAAATATTATTCCAGGAATGACAGTAAGTGTTGATATTGTTACTGGTAAAAAAACTGTAATGCAATACATACTAAAACCTATACTAAAATCAAAACAATATGTTTTTTCGGAGAGATAAAGATGAAAACAATATTTTTCAGCTCAGATAATAATATTATTGAAGAATGGGAATTAAGACATAATATAAATAATTCATTATTATGTACAGATATAAATTTTCTACTAAAAGAACTAAAAAATACTAAAGACAATATTTTTATTGCAGATTATGATACTGTTTCAAATGATGTAAATACACTTATCTCATCAAATCAGCTTCCTGATAAATTTATTGTATTAGAAAAAGTTCCTGAATTAGTAACTGGAAAAATGTTAATTATGCATGGTGTAAAAGCATATGGGAATGCAAGGATGTTAACAAATCACTATGCACAGATGATTCAAACTGTTCAAGATGGAAATATTTGGACATATCCAGAGCTAACAAATATTTTAATAAATAAAAAACCTAAATCTTCTTTAAATAATGAATCTGTAAAATTAATAGATCATAGATTATCAGATAAAGAAAAGGAAGTCATCTATTTAATATTAAAAGGTTTAACAAATAATGCAATAGCATCTAGTCTTAATATTACAGTAAGGACAGTTAAAGCTCATGTAAGTTCTATTTTTTCAAAACTTCATGTAAATGATAGAGTTGCACTTATACTTTTACTAAAATAAAATTAACTATTATACTTCTTAACTAAACCTGATACTCATTTTTAAATTTAACATATCTTATAGCAGAGGCATATAACTCTTTTACCTCAGCATCACTCAACTCTCTTACAACTTTTGCAGGGCTTCCCATGATTAGTGAGCGTGGAGGGAAAACTTTATTTTTTGTGACTAAGCTACCAGCACCAACTATGCTCTCTTTCCCAATAACAGCACCATCTAAAATAGTAGAACTCATACCAATTAAACAAGCATTCTCAATAGTACATCCATGAAGCATAACTTTATGACCAATAGTTACATCGTCACCTATAAAAGTTGGATTTCCATCACTCATATCATCTTTTTTATGATGAGTTACATGAATCATACTTCCATCTTGAATACTCGTTCTTGAACCTATTGTTATAAAATGAACATCACCACGGATTACTACCTGAAACCATACAGAAGAATCTTCTCCTATTTTAGTACGTCCAATAACATCAGCCGAATCAGCTATCCAACTATTTTTTCCAATTTCTGGTTTATATTCTTTAAAATTCATTATCAAAATTTATCCTTCAATAAATAATCTAGATACTAACTGCTCTATAGAGTTAGCAGACTCTTTTTTTGTAGCTCTTGATATACGATTTACATAGTCTTCAAGAGAACGATGATTATTTACAGATTTTTGACCATCATTTTTTACTTTTATGTATGAACCATCACTTTGAAGCTCATGAGCTAAATTATTATCAGAAATTTGTAGTTTTAAAATCTGTAATATTTTATCTTTTGCTTTTTCATCTTTTATAGCCGTTAAAAGCTCGATTCTACGTACTAGGTTTCTTGGCATCCAATCAGCTGAAGATATATAAACTTGTGTTTCATCATTTTTAAAGTAAAAAACTCTTGGATGTTCAAGATACTTGCCTAAAATAGAGATAACTCTAATATTTTCACTAACTCCAGCTATATCTGTTTTTAAACAACAAATACCACGAACAATAAGGTCAATTTTAACACCAGCTTGACTAGCTTTGTACAATGCTCTAATCACATCTTCATCAACAAGAGAGTTTACTTTTGCGATAATTTGACCATCTGTTCCTTTTCTAGCTTCATTTTGAATAAGTGAAAGAACTTTCGGTTTTATTTGTGATGGTGACATATAAAGTTCATCAAGTTTACCTTTTTTAGAAAAACCTGTTAAAAAGTGGAAAAATCTTGTTAAATCATTTGTTATTTCTTCTTTACTTGTCATGTAAGAAAAATCTGTATATATTTTTGCCGTAGATGGGTTATAGTTTCCTGTCCCTAAATGTGCATATTGTTTTAATTTTGCATTTTTTCTTCTAGTTATAAGCGTTGCTTTTGCATGAACTTTGAAACCTTTAATTCCATAAATTACATGAGCCCCAGCTTTTTCTAGTGCTTTTGCCCAAATAAGATTATTTTCTTCATCAAATCTAGCTTTAAGTTCAACCATTACGGTTACTTGTTTGCCACTCTCAGATGCTGCCATCAGTGCTTGAACTATTGGTGAGTTTGTACCTGAGCGATAAAGAGTCATTTTAATAGCTACAACATCACTATCTTTTGCAGCAGTTTGAATAAGTTTTACAACAGGATCAAAGCTTTCATAAGGATGATATAATAATATATCTTGCTTTTCTAATGTTAAAAATATATTTTCATTATGATCTAATGGTGGTAATATTTTTGGTTTAAATGGTGCAGATAAAAGATGAGCAAAAGCTTTATTTGAAACTATTTGCCAAAGACTAGAAAGGTTTAAAAAAGTATGAAATTTATAAATATCATCTTTATAAACATTTGTATGACGATTAAAAAAGTTGATAATTTCTTCATCTGTATCACTACCAACTTCAAGTCTAACCATAGCACCTTTACGACGAAGTTTTAAACCCTCTTCAAGAATCTCCATAAAGTCATCAGCTTCTTCCTCTTCAATCTCAATATCAGCATTTCTAGTAACTCTAAATGATGCATATTTTAGCAATGTATAACCTGGAAATAACTCTTCTACATGCTGAGCAACTACTGATTCTATAGGGATATATGTACCATTGTCTAACTCTACAAACCTAGGTAAAACTCTAGGTACACGAATGATTCCAAATCTCTCTATTACTTCATTTTCCGTATCGCTAAGTTTTACAATAAGACCAAAACTAAGGTTATTTAGATGTGGAAATGGGTGTGTTGCGTCTACTGCAATTGGGATAATTACAGGATATATTTGTTCTTTGAAGTATCTATTGAGATGATTTTTTTCATGTTGATTTACTTCTTCATAAGATTTTACACTTATGCCCTCTTCTTCTAATTTTTTTAAAATTATTCCAAGACAGTGTTCAAGTACTTGTTGCTCTTGATGAAGATACTTTCTTATCTCTAAAAGTTGCTGAAGTGGTGTAAGTTTATCTGCTGAAGAGACTATGATTCCTGCTGCAAAAAGTTTTTTTAATCCTGCAATTCTAATCATATAAAATTCATCTAAATTTGTACCATAGATAGCTAAAAATTTAAGTCTTTCTAGTGGTGGTAATGATTCATCTTGTGCTTGTTTTAAAACTCTTGTATTAAACTGTAACCATGAAAGTTCACGATTGTTATAAAGTTCTGGATTTTTTAAATTTAACATTAAATAGCCTGTATTGTTTATCTTTATGGCTATTATAGCTAAAAGTTAATTATAACTTTGTTACTTAATAATTCCAGTACCTTTATAGTTTGCACAATGGTAGATAGTAACACCGTTTTTACGTGCATAATAACGCATAAGAAGATTTTGTAAAGTTGGTTCAATAGATGGTGAAAACCAAGCATTATTACTAGATGCTATTACAAAATCAACATCACCATCATAAAGTTCTTGACAGGTTGCTTCATAACAAATAGCATTTCTATATTTTATACCATCAATCATAAAATCTGTTGGTTTTGTAGCTGTTTTAAAGTCAGATGCTCCAGCAAAAAATGTATCGTTAACAAACTGCTTTATAAAATTTGGAAGTGGTATATACTCACCAAATGGAACGAGTACAAGTTTTTTAGCTATGGCATATTTACCTTTAGTAAACATATAAGTTACATTGTAATTTGTACCATTTTCATCAAGCAATGCACCTGCAATAATTGTAATTTTACTAGAAAGTCTTAAAAGTTGTTCTATAAGCATTGGTTTATGATTCATATACAATGGAAATACAGACTCAGGAAATACTACAATATCATAATCTTCATTTATAGCTTTTGTTATTTCCATATAAATCATATTTATAGTTGGGTATTTAAGTTCAGATTTCCATTTCTTATCTTGTTTAATATCTGTAGGGACTAATTTTATTTTTAATGGTGAATCTTTTTGATTAGGGGTTGTAAAATTAAATGCTAAAAAAATCAAGATTAATGGTGCATATTTATAGTTAGATTTTATATATGTAGGTAAAGTAAGTGCAAGTAATACCAATGCTAATTGGTACTTAAAAACTCCAATATAGCTTTCAACAAATATAAGTTCTATTTGAAGCCAATTCCAATCCATTGGCTCAAAAAAACTAAGTGCAAAAAGTAAAATAGCCCTAATATAAACTTTATTTGTAAAGGCTAATATACCAAAAAAAGCAGTATAGATAAAAGCAAAAATCAGTGTTACAACTGGGCTTAAATAACCAACACCATTATATTCAAAACTGTAACCAACCCAGTAAAACCATAAAGGACCTATGAGAAAACCACTCATGAGAATTGCTCTTTTTGAAATATATAAAAGTAATGCTAAAGAAGTAATACCAAAAATAGTATTTATTAACTTAATTGTGATGCCAAGATCTTCTAAATATATAAAAGAAGAAAATAAAAATGCTGTGATAATTGCACACAAAATATCAAAAAGTATAGGTTTATTGCTCTTTAGAGTATTTATCATAATGCAATTATAGTGTATTTCAGTACTTTATTATTATGTTTTTTGTATAATCGCAATAATTTATTTAAGGAAGTGATACAACATGGGAATCATAAGCCAACTATTACCGTTTATATTTTTAATTGCAATAATGTATTTTGTAATTATTCGTCCACAACAAAAAGAAGCAAAACAAAGACAAGAGATGATAACTGCTCTTAAAAAAGGTGACAAAATCGTTACTGCTGGTGGTGTCATAGTAGTTGTTCATAAAGTTGAAGAGAAATTTTTAAGTGTAAAATTCAACGATGATACAATTGTAAAAATTACTAAAGATTCAGTAGCAAGAAAGTTCGAGGATGAAGCTTAATTATCGTATAGTTATCTTTGCTCTTGCCATAATTTTTGGTATTTTTTTCTCAATGCCATCACTTATGCAAACGCAAGGTGGAAAAAAAGTTACTTTAGGTCTTGATTTACAAGGTGGTCTTCATATGCTTCTTGGTGTTAAAACTGAAGAAGCTGTAAAGTCACGCATAAAAAGTATAGCTGCAAGTATTAAACACTTTTCAGAACGTAAAGATATATTAATAGACTCTCTTAAATTTGATGATATTGCCGTTTCATTTACACTTTTAGATACAGATGACACTAAAGCTATTAAAGAATATTTAGCAGAGGTTGAGGGTATTGTTTTAGTAGTTGATGGTGAAAACATATCTTTAAGTCTTAGCGATAAAGAGATTATTCGTACTCAAAAACAAGCAATTGAACAAGCTATTGAAACTATTAGAAATAGACTTGACCAATTTGGTTTAGCTGAGCCTGTTGTTGCTCGTCAAGGTGAAGAAAAAATTCTTGTTGAGTTAGCTGGTATTAAAACTCAAGAAGAAGAGCAACGTGCGAGAGAACTAATTTCTCGTGCTGCGAAACTTGAACTTATGGCTGTTGATGAAGATAGAGATGGTAGAGTAAACTCAATGAGTGCGGCAGATGCTGCTGAGTATGGTGATATTATTTTAGAAGATGTAAATAATCCTCAAAGAAAGTTTCTTGTTCGTGAAATTCCAATTTTAGATGGAAGTATGCTGACAGATGCTCATGTAGGATTTGATAAAAACAATCGTCCATTAATTAACTTTTCACTTAACTCTGAGGGTGCTGAAATTTTTGGTGACTTTACAGGTAAAAGTGTTGGAAAAAGACTTGCTGTTGTTTTAGATGGGAAAGTTTATTCTGCTCCAAATATCAATGAGCGTATTGGTGGTGGTAGTGGACAGATATCAGGAAACTATACTGTAATGGAAGCAAAAGATTTATCTATTGCACTTCGTTCAGGTTCAATTTTAGCACCTATTTATTTAATGGAAAAACGTTCAGTTGGACCTAGTCTTGGTGCTGATTCCATTAAAGCTTCTCTTATTGCACTTGTTGGTGGTTTTGTTTTAGTAATTCTTTTCATGATAGTTTACTATCGTATGGCTGGGGTAATAGCAAATATTGCTCTAATTGCGAATTTACTTATTCTTTTAGCTGTCATGAGTTTATTTGGAGCAACACTTACACTCCCTGGTATGGCAGGAATTGTGCTTACTGTTGGTATGGCAGTAGATGCGAATGTTATTATATCTGAGCGTATAAGGGAACTTATATACGAGGGTAAATCTATGCACAAAGCTATTGAAGATGGTTATGCTAATGCTATGCGTGCCATTTTAGATGCAAATATTACTACCTTGATTGCTTCCGTTGTTCTTTATGCTTATGGAACTGGTGCGATTAAAGGGTTTGCCATTACTATGAGTATTGGTATTTTAGCTTCTATGCTTACTGCCATTTTAGGTACTCATGGGATTTATGAGATGCTGGAAAAAAAGATACAAAAATCTAAAAACAACCTTTTTTGGTTTGGGATTAAAGGCTAATTATGGAATTTTTTAAATATACGCGAACCTTTAATTTTATGGCTAAGTCAAAATTGGCAATGATACTCTCTATAGTAATTGTTTTAACATCTTTTGGACTTCTTGCAACTAAAGGTCTAAACTATGGTGTTGATTTTGCAGGTGGTACAATAGTACAGGTTAAGTATGATAAAGTAGCTCCTATTGATGAGATGCGTGAAAAACTAAAATCAAGTAAAATTTTTGATAATGCTTCTATAACAGAGTTTGGTTCACCTGATGAAGTTGTAATTCGTATGAAAACAACTACTGGCAGTGTGACAACAGATGTTGGTGATGTTACACGCGAAGCACTTGCTGGAACTGGTAAGTTTGAAATTCGTCGTGTAGATATAGTTGGTCCAAAAGTTGGAAGTGAACTAAAAGAAAAAGGTATTATGAGTCTTTTTCTAGCAATCTTAGGTATCTTAATTTATGTAGCCTTTAGATTTGAGTGGCGTTTTGCTGTTGCATCTATTGTAGCACTTGTTCATGATATCTCTATTGCTCTTGGAGCCATAGCACTTGTTGGACTAGATGTAAATCTTGATGTATTAGCAGCACTGCTAACTATACTTGGTTACTCACTAAATGATACTATTATTGTTTTTGACCGTATCCGTGAGGGTGTAACAAATGGTAGAAATACTGAACTTTCAGATATTATTAATGAGTCAGTTACAAGAACATTAGCTCGTACAACTTTAACTTCGCTTACAACTTTCTTTGTTGTATTTACACTCTTTATGTTTGGTGGTGAGATTATTCATGCCTTTGCATTTACTCTTTTAGTTGGTGTAGTTGTAGGTACATACTCATCTATCTTTGTAGCATCACCAATACTTTTAGCTTTTGGTTTTGATGTAAAAGGTTACCATATTAAACTTGCTTCAAAAGCAAAAAGAGAATCTGAAAAACAAAAGATGCGTGATCAGTTTGAATCTGGTGTAATGTAATAACATAGAGTTTAATATACTTATTAAGTATTTTAGGTATAATTTTTCAATATATAATTTATTGGAAAATTGATGCCTTTTATAATAAAAACTTTTATATTAGTATTTTTACTTTTTACATTATTAGATGCAAATGATTTAAAACATAATACAACTTTAAAAAAAATATCTCTTCAACTTCAATGGAAATATCAATTTCAATTTGCTGGATTTATTGTAGCTAAAGAAAGAGGTTACTATAAAGATGCAGGACTAGATGTTGAGCTTTTAGAATATAACAACACCAATACCATCAAAGATTTAGAAGATTCAAAAGTTGATTTTGTAATTAACAATAGTATTATAGTTTATAAAGAAAAAAAGCTAAATGATGTTGTACTACTAGCAACTTATTTTCAACAATCTCCATTAGTTATAATTGCTCAAAAAAATATTAAATCTATAAAAGATATCAAAAATAAAACTATTATGATGAGTGAAAACAATCTTTATAGTAGCTCGCTCTCAATGATGTTAGAACATTTTTCAATCAATAAAGAAAATACTAATTTTATAAATCCCAGTTTTAATATTGATGATTTTATAGATAAAAAAGTAGATGGTATTACAGCTTTTATTTCAAATGAAGTATATGCTCTAGATTCTAGAGGTGTACAATACAATATTATAGATCCAATAGAGTATGGTTTTTCAACAAATGCAATAAATTTATTTACCTCTAAAAAAATGTTAAAAGAAAATCCAAATTTAATTGATAAATTTTTAAAAGCAAATAAAAAAGGTTGGAAATATGCACTAGAGCATATAGATGAAGTAGCTACCCTTATTCACAATAAATATGCACCAAAGAAATCATTAGAACTACTTAAATATGAAGGAAGAATAACTAAAGAATTAATGTTATTAGATTTATATGATATTGGTGAAATAAATAAAGAGTTTGTTTACAATACATATAAGCATTTACTAAAAACAAATAAACTTGATGCTAATCAAGATATACAAAAGCATTTTTATATATCAAATAAATCGAAACCTATTTTAAACCTTACTCAAAAAGAAAAAGAGTGGATAGAAAATCATCCAGTGGTAAGTTATAGTGAAGTAAATTGGAAACCTTTATCTATTATTGAAAATGGTAAAGTTAGTGGAATTATAGGTGATTATTTACAAAAAATATCTTCATTAAGCGGCATAAAATTTAAATATATAAAATCAAACTCATGGTCTGAAGTACTCCAAAAGTTTAAGAATAAAGAGATAGATTTAGTTCCAGGAGTTGGATCTAGTTCACAAGAGAGAAAACTTGGTCTTACATCTGAAATTTTTGCTAGTTATCCAATGGTTATTGTAACTAATGATAATTATAATTTTTTAAATACATTAAAAGATTTAGATACAAAAACAATAGCTGTTCCAAAGTACTATACTAGCTATAATTTTATAGTAAAAAATTATCCAAATATAAAGTTGTTAACTACATACAGTATAGAAGATGCTTTAGTACTTGTTCAATCAGGTAAAGCAGATGCTTTTGTAGGTCATATTGCTACATCTTTAAATGCTATCTCTGCATTAAATATGAAAAATTTAAAAATATCTGGAACGACTAAGTTTACATTTGAACATCGTTTTTTACTCCAAAATACAAATCCAATTTTATTAAGTATTATAAACAAAGCATTTATGGCTATAACAGAAAAAGAAAAAGGTGACATAAATTCAAATTGGATTCGTACAAAAGTAGAAGAAGAGATAGATAGAAGCATTATATACAAACTTATTGCATTCTTTATTTTTATTATTTTACTTTTTGTATATAGACATTACTCTTTAAATAAATATACAAAAAAAATAAAAGAACTTCAAGAAAGACATGAGATAGCAATCTCTAGTGGTAAGATAGGTATTGTTGATTTAGATGTGCAAAACGGTGGTGTTTTTTATTCATCAAGTTGGAAAGAGATGCTTGGATATAAAGACACAGAAATTTCAAATCAGTTAGATGAACTTAAAAGTCGTCTTCATCCAGATGAAGTAAATGATATTTTATTAGAGATGCAAACAGTTAAACAAGAACATAAACAATATGCAGAAGGTATACATAGATTAAAACATAAAAATGGCAATTATATTTGGATTTTATATAAATTAAAAATATATTATAATAATAAGGGAGAAGTTACTCGTATGTTGGGTACACATACGGATGTAACAACTCAAAAAGAATTAGAAAAAGAACTCATAAATCAAAAAGATATACTTAATCATCAAGCTCATCATGATTCTTTAACAAAATTACCAAATCGAATTCTTTTTCAAGATAGACTTATTCAAGGTATACAAAAAGCTAAAAGAAATAATAAAAAATTAGCTTTATTTTTTATTGATTTAGATCATTTTAAAGAGATTAATGACTCTTTAGGTCATGCTGTTGGAGATAAAGTCCTTATAGAGGTTACTAAAAAATTAAATGATGTCATTAGAAATGAAGATACTTTAGCAAGACTAGGTGGTGATGAGTTTACAGTTATAATAGAAGATATTTCTAAAATAGAAGATATATCTTTACTTGCGCAAAAAATTATAGATGCACTTATTGAGCCTTTAAAAATTGATGAAAATGTTCTTTATATCTCATGTAGTGTTGGTATAAGTATTTATCCTAATGATGGGTTATCATCTGTTGATTTGTTAAAATACTCAGATGCTGCAATGTATAAAGCAAAAAATGAAGGTAGGAATAATTTTCAATTTTATTCTTGTGAAATGACAGAGATGGCATTTGAAAGAATCGTTATGGAAACGAATCTTCGTAAAGCCTTAGAAAATGAAGAATTTATTGTTTATTATCAAGCACAAATAGATGCTAGAACAAATACATTAACAGGGATGGAAGCTCTTGTTCGTTGGCAACATCCAACTATGGGGCTTGTTCCACCATCAAAGTTTATACCTTTAGCAGAATCAACAGGGCTTATCATACAACTTGATCAATTTGTTATGAAAACTGCAATGAATCAAGTATCTAAATGGTATAGAGATGGTTTAACTCCAGGTATATTATCACTAAATCTAGCCATTAAACAGTTAGAACAAAATAATTTTATAGATGTATTACAAGAGATTCTTAAAGAGTCTAAATGTAGACCTAAATGGATAGAGCTTGAGGTTACAGAAGGTCAGATTATGAATAATCCGAAAAATTCTATTTTAACATTAGATAAAATTAATAAACTTGGAATTAAACTAGTCATTGATGACTTTGGTACTGGTTATTCTTCACTTTCTTATTTAAAAAAACTTCCTATTCATAAACTAAAAATAGATCAATCTTTTGTACGTGACTTACCAGAAGATGAAGAAGATGCAGCGATTACAAGAGCTGTTATAGCTTTAGCTCAAAGTTTAAATTTAAATATTATTGCAGAGGGTGTTGAGACTAAAGAACAAAAAGATTTCCTTGTTAAAAATGGCTGTAGCTATATACAAGGTTATTATTATTCAAAACCTATTCCTGCGGATGAGATGTTAAAAATAATTCAAAATGGGGTTTAAATTTTTCTTCAGTCACTCCTTAAGATAGTTTTTGTATAATCACTATAATATTTATATAATTAAGGCTAAAAATGGATTGGGGTAAAGTAATTTATGTGTTTTTCTCTCTCATGAGTTTAACATCTATCGCAGGATTTTTATATGAACATAGTGCAGTTGCACTTTTTGTAGCAGGATCTCTAAATCTTGTATCTACATTTTTAAAGATTGGTGTTAGAAATCTTTTATCGGCAGAACTTTTAGCATCATCCCTTGTTGCTGATTTACACCTTGTTCCAGCTTTCATATATTTAGAAGTTGTTGGAAATTTAGAATGGGCTATCGCTTTAACAATAGGAGCATTAATAGCTAACCTTTTCTCAGTTGGTTTAGTCTATATTGAGAGCCTAAAAACACATGAAGAGTATTAACATTGGAATATAACGCACAAAATTTAGAAAAAAAATGGCAAGAGTATTGGGAACAAAATAAAAGTTTTGAGCCTCATGAGGATTTTACTAAAGAGAAAAAGTATATACTAAGTATGTTTCCATTTCCTAGTGGTCGTTTGCACATGGGTCATGTTAGAAACTATACTATTAGTGATTCTTTTGCTCGTTATTATAGACAACAAGGTTTCAATGTACTTCATCCTATCGGTTTTGACAGTTTTGGAATGCCTGCTGAAAATGCTGCTATAAAAAATGGAAGTCATCCAAAGGGTTGGACTTACGATAACATAGACTACATGAAGGGTGAGTTTAAAACTCTTGGGTTTAGTTTTTCTCGTGAGCGTGAACTTGCAACAAGTGATGAACTATACACTAAGTTTGAGCAAGGCTTTATTATTGATATGTTTGAAAAAGGTCTTTTATATCGTGAGAAAGGCTTACTAAATTGGTGTCCTCATGATGAGACTGTTTTAGCAAATGAACAAGTAGTAGATGGCTGTTGTTGGCGTTGTGATACTCCAATAGTAAAAAAAGATATGAATCAATACTATTTTAAAATTACTCAGTATGCTGATGAACTTTTAGCTGACTTAAAAAAGATAGATGGTGGTTGGCCAAAACAAGTTTTAACTATGCAAGAAAATTGGATAGGTAAGTCTAACGGTTTAGCATTTGATTTAGTTTTTGATGAAGATTCAAAAGCAAAATTAAACTCTTCTTTTGATAGTTTTGATGTATTCACAACTCGTCCTGATACTATTTATGGTGTGAGCTATACAGCACTTGCTCCTGAACATGAGATAGTTACATATATGATTGAAAACAATCTTTTAAGTGCTGAAGTTATAGCAGAAATATCTAAAATGAAAAATACTTCATCAATAGATAGACAAAAAGAAAAATCTGGATTATCTCTTGGTTTAGATGTAATTCATCCTTTAACTGGAAAAAAAGTACCTGTTTGGATAGCTAACTTTGTTCTTATGGATTATGGAAGTGGTGCTGTTATGGCAGTTCCAGCTCATGATGATAGAGATTTTGACTTTGCAAAAAAATATAACTTAGAAATAAATGCTGTTATAAAACCAAAAGATACTGAACATGATTTTTTAACTTCAGCTTATACTGAAGTTGGTGAACTTTTCAACTCTGCTGAATTTGATGGAATGAACTCTAAAAAAAGCCAATACAACATTATAAAAATGTTTGAAGAAAAAAATATTGGTAAAAAAACAACAAATTATAAACTAAAAGATTGGGGTGTATCTCGTCAGCGTTATTGGGGTGCTCCAATTCCTTTTATCCATTGTGAAGATTGTGGCATAGTTATGGAGAAAAAAGAAAATCTTCCAATTGCCTTACCTGATGATGTTGAGATAAATGGAGAGGGTTCTCCACTTGAAAACCATCCAACTTGGAAACACTGTTCTTGCCCTACTTGTGGGAAAGATGCTCTTAGAGAAACTGATACAATGGATACTTTTGTTGAATCTTCATGGTATTTTTTACGTTTTTGTGCCTCTAAAGAAAACTGGGAAAAAGAAGCTTTCTCTGCTGAACAAATTAAGTATTGGATGGGTGTTGATCATTATATTGGTGGAATTGAACATGCAATTTTACACTTACTTTATGCAAGATTTTTTACTAAAGTTTTCCGTGATTTAGGTTACTTAGACTTTGATGAGCCTTTTGATAAACTTCTTACTCAAGGAATGGTACTAAAAGATGGTGCTAAAATGAGTAAGTCTAAAGGAAATACTGTTGATCCTGATGCTATTATTGAGAAGTATGGTGCAGATACAGCAAGACTTTTCATACTTTTTGCAGCACCACCAACTCAAGAGTTAGAGTGGAATGACTCAGCTGTTGAAGGTGCGTACAAATTTATAAAAAGATTTTTTGATAGAAGTTCAAATGTTATTCTAACTGATACTATTCCTACAATACAACATACTAGTTTAAATAAAGAAGAAAAATTTGCTAGAAAAAAAGTATATGAAGCACTTGTTCGTGCTAATGATGTTTACAATGAAAAATATACTTTCAACACACTTATAGCTGGTGTTATGGAAGCAATAAATGCACTAAATACTCAAAAAAATAGTGATATTTGGACTGAAGCATACTGGATTTTAAGTTCAATTATGGAACCTGTGATTCCTCATGTATGTTGGGATATCTCTAAAGAGAAATTTAATTTAAATAATCTTAGTAAACAAATAGTTTTAGATGAAGTATTTGTACAAGACAGCCTAAGACTTGGTATATCCATAAACGGTAAAGCAAGAACAGAGATAGAAGTAGCTGTTGATGAATCTAAAGACTCTATTGTTGAACAAGCAAAAATTGCTGCTGCAAAATGGCTTGAGGGTAAAGAGATTATAAAAGAGATAGTTGTTCCAAAAAAATTAGTTAACTTTGTAGTTAAAGGTTAGATGTGAGAAAAATCATTAAACTAGTTATTTTACTTTTAATAATATTAAACTTAGTATCTTGTGGCTATAGACCAAGTGCGCAGTTTGCTAGAGTTACATTAGGTGAAAAAGTAAGTACTAGTGTTATTATTTCTTCTGTTGATCCTGAAAATACAGTAATTATGAAAGATGCTGTTGATAGTGCTATCATTAAAGTTTTTCAAGCATCTTTAGTAAATAAAAGTACTTCTGACTCTCACCTTATTTTAAATATGAGTACACCAATTTATACACCAATTGTATATGATGGAAATGGTTATATTACTGGTTATAGAATGACAATTAATTTAATAATTTATAAACTCACAAATGGAATTGAAAAAAAATACACATCTGAAGGTAATTATGATTTTGAAATTGCCCCAAATGCAGTTATTTCAGATCAACAAAGATTTAAGGCTATTGGTTTTGCAGTTGAAAAAGCCATCCGTTCATTTGTAGCACAAGTTTCTGCAGAAGGCGCTAGATATACTAACTAAAGGGAGAATATATGACTATCCAAGCTATTATAAAAAAAGCATTAAAACGCTTAGAACTAGAGGGTAAACTTCTTACACCAGATTTTTATGCTGAGTCTTTTTGTAAAGAGGCAAAAAAAGCTGGTATGAATGTAGAAGATTGTTCTCATGTAGAAAAAGTTAAAGGGACATTAAACTCTGAGTTTAAAAAAGAGCTTTCTAATTATCACATAAAATCTATGGCTGAATTAACCAGATTTTTAGTATCTAAATTAAACAGAACAAATACATCACATTGCTCTAATTTATTAGATGCTCAAAGTATTTTTACAAAAAGAATACTTCAAGTTGTAACTGTACTTCACAATAAACAAGCTACACAACTAGCTACAAAAAGTTTAGATTTACTAAATCATGATGCATCTGCTAGTGAGATTGACCAGTATAGACAATTATGGGTTAATTTTATAACTACTTATGATGATACTTTTTTAGAAAAATTAAAATCACTAGGTGATATTGATTCTACTGATTTAAGTGGAAGTATTGAGCAGTTACAATTGGCAAACTCTTCTAACACTCTAGTGTCTTCTATGGAATTATCTTCAATGGCTTCAGTATTAGTTGCTTCCTTAGTTCCATCTATTGCCTCAAGTGTAAATGATAAAATTGCAGATATCAGTCAAAAAATAAAAGCAGATCCTACACTTTTAGAATCCCAAAGCATAGAAGCGGAAATAAAATCAGCAATATCTCTTAGAATTGCACTTGATAAACAAAGTGTTAAAGAGATGATAGAGTCACTAGATGGTGTACTTGATAAACTATCTATTAGACTTATAGATATGATTGAACGCTCAGATACTTCAACTGTTGAGATAAAAAAAATAAAATCAGAATTAAAAGCATACAATAATGAACCAATTTCCAATTTTAAAATAGCACATAAAAAATTATATACTATTGCTACCGCATTAGAAGAAAATACTCAAGCATTAAGCAAAGATTTAAAAAGTCATAGTGGAGAAGTTAAATTATTATCTAGAAAAATAGAAAAGTTAGAAAAAGAACTAGAAAAAACTAAAGAGGAATCAAAAGAAGATTTTTTAACAAAACTTTACAATAAACGAGCTTTAGATGAATATATGAGTATTAAAGAAGCTGAGTTTGAAAGATATAATCGTAACTATAGTATTGTAATGTTTGATATAGATTTTTTCAAAAAAGTTAACGACAACTATGGTCATGATGCAGGTGATGCTGTTCTTGCAGCATTTGCGAAAGTACTAAAAAGTGAAGCAAGAAATGTAGATGTTGTAGGTAGATTTGGTGGGGAAGAATTTATGGCACTTCTAAGTGAAGCAGATGCAAAAGGTGGTGCTATTTTTGCTGAAAAAGTAAGAAAAAAAGTTGAAAAAGCACGTTTTATGTATAAGGGTGAGCGTATAAAAGTCACTGTCTCATGTGGAGTAAGTGAGCGTGAAAAACATACATCACTTCAAAATGTAATAAACTCAGCTGATGAGTATTTATACAAAGCTAAACATAATGGTAGAAATCAAGTAGCATATAAGTAAGATTGTTGTTAAAAAGTTTTTTAGAAGCTAAGCCTTTATATTATGATAAAATAGACTATACTCGTATGCCACGTGTATATGAGTCTATTAAAAAATTAATCAACATTCCTAAAATTATACATCTTATTGGGACAAATGCGAAAGGCACAACTGGTCGTTTTTTAGCTTCATCTTTAAATAATATTGGCTTTGATGTGGGTCATTACACTTCTCCCCATATTTTAAAATTTAATGAACGTATTTGGATAAATGGTGAGGATGTTACAGATAACATCTTGCAAAAAGCTCATGAGACACTTCAAAATATTTTAACAAAAGATGATTCAACTGCTTTGAGTTATTTTGAATACACAACTTTTTTGGCAATGATTATATTTCAAAATTGTGATTATATAGTTTTAGAAGCTGGTCTTGGAGGGGAGTTTGATGCAACTGCTGTATTTCCAAAAATTCTTACCCTTGTAACTCCTATTGCCTTAGATCATGAAGCTTTTTTAGGTTCAGATATCAAACAAATTGCACAAACAAAACTAAACGCCATACAAAATAATGCTATTTTTGCAAAACAAAATGATGAAGTTTATGAAATAGCCAAAACCTTAAATAAAAATATTTTTAAAGTTGATTCTCTATTAACAAAAAATGATTTAAAAAAAATAGAAATTATTTCAGATGAACTTTTATTGGTTGATTACTTAAAAGAAAATTTATCTTTAAGCATAGCTGCTTTAAACTTTTTAGAAATCAACTATAAAACAAGTGACTTTAAAAATGCTAAATTATTTGGAAGACTAAGTAAAATTTGTGAAAATATAATTGTTGATGTTGGTCATAACGAACTAGCGGCATCTAGCGTACTTTCTGCTTTAAGTGGGAATAAATATATAATTATTTATAATAGCTTTAAAGATAAAAACTATAAAAATATATTGCAAATATTAAAGCCTATAATCTCATCAATAGAGATTATAAAAGTTGATGACAGTAGAATTGAATCAGCTCATAATATGCAAAATGTTTTAAATAAATTGAACATAAAATATTCAAGCTTTAAAGAGATAAAAAAAGAAAAAAACTATTTAGTTTTTGGTTCTTTTTCTGTAGTAGAGGCATTTTTGAAAGAGTATCATGAATAATCACTTTACAATTACAATAAATGATGACAATGGTGTCAAGCAGTACAATATTCATCAAATTATGAAAAAAGCAGCTCTTTATATTATTGCTTTTGTATTATTTATAGCTTTTGTTGCTATTGGTACAATTTTATATTTAAATTCTTCTGTTGATTCTATTGAGAAAAAAAGAATGAAAGTTGAAAAAGCATATTTAGTTTTAAAAAAGAAAAATTTATTTTTAGATAAAAATATAAAGCAAACTCAGCTCGATTTAACAAATAAAAAACAAGAACTTGTTGCAGTGTCTGATTCACTATCTGAAATTGAAGCATTAATTGGTATGAGTCCTGTTCCAAAAATGTCACTTCAAGAAAGAGTTCAAGCAACAAAACTAAACTCTGAACACATGTCAACATTAATGCAATTTATTCCAAATGGTTCTCCTGTAGAATATAAAGGAATAACAAGTAAATTTGGCTATAGACAGCATCCAACATTAAAACGAAAAGAGTTTCATCGTGGACTAGATATGAAAGCCAAAATGAAAACACCAGTTTACGCTACAGCTGATGGAATAGTTGAATGGGCTGGATTTCATAAAAAAAGTGGTTTTGGAAATCTTGTGATTCTTCAACATAATTATGGTTTTCGTACATATTTCGGTCATTTAAACAAAGTTGTGATAAAATCAGGAAAATTTGTAAGAAAAGGTGATCTTATCGCATATACTGGAAATTCTGGTATGAGTTCAGGTCCACATCTTCATTATGAAATCAGGTTTATTCAAAGAGCAATAAATCCATTTGAATTTGTAAAATGGAGTATTACAAACTATAAGAATATATTTGAAAAGGAAAAAAATATACCATGGCAATCTTTAATAATAGCGACAGCACACATCAAAGTACAAAAACCGACGCAAACACAACCATTATCACATCTGGTTCTACAATCAAAGGTGAAATGAATCTTGCTTGCAATCTTTATGTAGATGGTGTTTTTGAAGGTTCAATTATTTCTAATAAAGAAGTAAATATTGGAAAAAAAGGTCATGTAAAAGGTGATATTTCTACAAAGAGGCTTGTAGTTCAAGGCTATATTGAAGGTTCAGTAAATGCTGCACGAGTTGAGATTAAGGCAAATGGTAGAGTAAATGGAACAATAGAATCTTCAGAATTAGTCATAGAAGCTAAAGGGATTTTTGAGGGTAATAGCGTTGTTAAAAATGTAGATTTGGCTCCAAAAGTAACGCAATTACCTGCAGATACTGCTAAGTAATACATAAATTTCAATGTCACAAAACTTATTATATAAATATTTTAAAACTCAAAAAACTCAAAACTTAGAAGTTTTAATTTGTGAAGATGCCAAAGAAGCAAATGAACTTCAAAGTGTTGCAAAATTTTTTAAAAAAGATTGTTTAGTTTTTCCAGATTTTCGTCCAAGCTTTGGAGATGACTTAAGAGTTTTTAAAGAGGAACTTCATCAACTTTTATCTAAATTAGAAATTTATTATCATTCAGATAAAAAACCTCTTATTATTAGCCCATTAAAAACTCTACTTTTTAATTTGCCAAAAGCTTCTTTATTTCAAAATATTACTTTAGAATTTGGCGGAACTATTAAAATACAAGAATTTAAAGAGAAGATGCTTTTTTACTCTTATACTTTTGTAGATATTATTCAAGTAGAGGGTGAGATATCTTTTCGTGGTGATATTATAGATATATATCCACCATCTGCTGAGATGCCTATAAGAATTTCACTTTTTGATGATGAAATAGAGCAAATAAAATATTTTGAACTTGAATCTCAACGAACCAAAAAAGATGAAATTGATAGTTTTGTAATAACACCAGCTTTTTACTCTCTTGATGAAGATGCATACAATACACTAAATGCGAAAATTGAAAAAAGTACATATGATTCTTTAGTAAAAGATATAGCTTCTTTAGGACTTTGGTATCTTGATGATATGGCTGAAAATTTTCTAGAGAATAAAAATGTAAAATTAGTTCGTAATTTAGATAATTTACTTGTTGATTCCTATGCTCTAAATAATCCTAGTATTTCAAGAGATTTTTTTAATCTTGAGATTTTAGAAGAAGCTGACAATTTTAAAGAGTTAGTTGTTGCAGATGTCAAAGCTCTTTTAAGTGTACATAAAAAGAAAAAAATAACTATTATTGCAGCAAATGAAGCTGTCATGAAGCAGTTTTCACTTTTTGAACTTAAAGATATTACTCAAGTTTATGCACCATATATTTTAAATATTTTAAGTGATGATGAACTTGTTATAAGTCTAAATAAACCAGATAAAATAAGACGAAGAAGAAAAAGTGCAATACTTTTAGATGATTTAAAAAATGGTGATTATGTAGTTCATGAAGATTACGGTGTTGGTATATTTGAGGGGATTGAGCAGACTGAAATACTTGGTGGTGTAAAAGATTTTATAGTTATTAAGTATGTTGGTGATGATAAAATTTTACTTCCAGTTGAGAACTTAGATTTTATTGACCGCTACATCGCAAGTGGTGGTTCTACTCCTGTTTTAGATAGATTAGGCAAGGGTAGTTTTGGAAAACTAAAAGATAAGGTTAAAAAACGCCTTATGGAGATTGCAGGGCAGATTGTAAATACTGCAGCAGCAAGAGCCTTAATAAAATCTCCTAAAATAGATTTAAATACCAAAGATAAAAGAGAATTTCAAGCACTTTCAGGATTTGATTATACTAATGATCAAACACAAGCTGTAGATGAAATTTTAACACAGATGTCTTCTGGGCATATTATGGATAGGCTGTTAAGTGGTGATGTTGGTTTTGGTAAAACTGAAGTTGCAATGAATACCATCTATGCTGCAAAAAAATCAGGCTATCAGTCAGCTTTTATAGTTCCAACAACACTTCTCTCAGCTCAACATTGGCGTTCACTTGATGAGCGATTTGCAGACTTAGGGCTTCGTTATGCAAAACTAGATAGATTTGTAAGCACTAAAGATAAAACCAACATCATCAAAGGTTTAGCATCTGGAGAGATTGACTGTGTAGTTGGAACTCACGCACTTTTTGGACTTGATTTTAAAAATCTTGGTGTAGTTATAATTGATGAGGAACACAAATTTGGTGTGAAGCAAAAAGAGAAAATAAAAGAGCTTTACCATAATGTACACTTACTTTCAATGTCGGCAACTCCAATACCTCGTTCACTTAATCAAGCT
>Ga0256826_1000145_pt1 | contig 37457 bp, 31 predicted proteins | sample CV79metaG_FD_185975 | JGI IMG/M metagenome (GOLD analysis project Ga0256826, IMG submission 185975) | Hydrothermal vent microbial communities from East Pacific Rise, Pacific Ocean - CV79 | ecosystem: Environmental > Aquatic > Marine > Hydrothermal vents | place: Pacific Ocean: East Pacific Rise...
GTAAATGGTAAATGGTAAATGGTAAATGGTAAATGGTAAATGGTAAATGGTAAATGGTAAATGGTAAATGGTAAATGGTAAATGGTAAATGGTAAATGGTAAATGGTAAATGGTAAATGGTAAATGGATTTTTTGCCAAGTCAACTTAATACAGTCTTAAAACATCCCCATAAAATTCTAGCACCTATCGTTTTCCTACGGAAAACAAACAAGCAAAGCGAAGTTTAAATGCTACAAAGACAAGAAGTCTCCCTACGTATAAAACACACAAGTTATTATGCCAAACGTTTTCCTACGGAAAACAAACAAGCAAAGCGAAGTTTAAATGGTACAAAAACAAGAGGTCTCCCTACATATAAAAGGTAAAGATTTCGCACAAGTTATCATGCCAAACGTTTTCCTACGGAAAACAAACAAGCAAAGCGAAGTTTAAAAGGTACAAAGACAAGAAGTCTCCCTACGTATAAAAAGTAGGGATTTGGTGCAGGTTGTGCAAAATGTTTGACCGACAGCGTACTACCGTACGCCGAGTGTCAAACTTTTGTGCAAGATGTGCCGAAGCCCTACTTTTTAAGAGCTTTTTCGATGATGTCGTGGCGTGGATATGTGAATGTTGATTTACGGAAGACTACAATCTTTTCCTTATCATCCAAAGCATAAGCCTTAATTGTAATCGGTATAATCGTATCATGACGATTATCATTTACTAACTCTTTCGTTGTTCTCAAGATAACAATTTTTTTCTTCTTAACACCTGGGTGAACAATAAAGGGTTTTGTTGGTTTTGCTATCTCTATTTTCCCTTCCATTCCTTCAGGAACAATCAAATCAAAGTAGTATTTATGATCTTCATTAAGTGTATTTTGTAGTAAAAATGTAAACGCATTGTCAACACGTACCTCACCAGTAGAAAGATGTTTCACCGAGTAGTTACGGTTCTCTTTGTTGATGTTTAAAAGCATATGCTCTTTAGTACTTCCCATCACTCCAAGAATAATAGAAATTATAATTAAGATAGCAGCATAACCAAGTACTTTTGGTCTAAAGTAACGTGTTTTACCCTCTTGATGTACAATTTCTCTATCACTTGACCACTGAACAAGACTTGGCTTACCAAGATTACCCATAACTTCCGTACAAGCATCCACACACTCTAGACAGTTAATACACTCAAGCTGAAGGCCCTGACGAATATCAATATGGGTCGGACATACCGTTACACAACTCTCACAGGTTGTACATTCAGCACTTGGGATAAACTCTTTAAGTGCCTTTTGCTTTGTATATTGCTTCTCTTTGTTTTCATCATAAATGTCACCTCCACGATGCATGTCATATACTGCCATAATAGTGTCATCATCATAAAGTACTGACTGAACACGAGAATAAGGGCAAACATAGATACAGAAGTTCTCTTTTAACATCACAATGTCATAGACCAAAAAGGCAACAATTCCAGCTAAAGTTCCAAAAAGAACACCATGATCTGCTGGATTTTGAAGGTAGATTATGAAATCTTCAGGTGGAACAAAAAACCATAAAAGATTTGCGGCTGCTATCGTTGCTAGTGCCGTCCATAACAAGATAGCTACAACACGTTTCACTTGGTTGATAGGTTTAGAATAATCAGGATCTCTTTGTTTATTTTTAATACGTTTACGAAGTCCTAAAAGCGTTGTTTCAATAAAGTCACGAAACACAACACGAAAGATAGTTTGAGGACAGAACCAACCACAAAACATACGACCACCCACAACAGTAATTCCAAAAATACCAATAAAAAGAAGCATCAGTAGGAAGGGCATTAGATACATCTCTTGCATGTCAAATTGAACAAAAGCTAGATGCAGTTTCAGCTTATCAAATGAGAGTAAAAATGCATGATTACCATTAATTGTAATCCAAGGTAAAGTTAATGAAAATGTTGTTGCCATTGCCATAACCATGTAACGTTTAATTCGTAAGGGCATCCACCCTTTTAAATACTCTTTTCCAATTTTACTCATTTTCATTCTCCTTGTTTTCTAATGTGGGACATTTAATTGTGTTGATGACATCAGCTTCTGGGTTACTCGATCGCTCTAATACCACAGACCCATGAGCCACTTCTTTTAATTCTCGTGATTCGATGTAATCTTTTAGAGAGGACCTGCTCACCTCTAAAAGACGTGCCATTTCACTAACACTTTTGTATTCACGAAGATATTTTAAAATTTGGTCAAGATATTGATCAAACTTTGAAGAGGAGCGGCTCCCTTTGGGACGGCCAATTGCCTTTGTTGCTTCTATCTCTAAAGTTTGACGAAGTTGGTCTATTAACCCTAATACTAACATTGTATCACTATTTTTATCAATGATAACCGATTGCTTAATCAGATGAATTTTCATATCATTTTTTAAAAGACACGAGACCATCTGTAATACATCACTAAGATGCGGGCTTAACACCCAAGTATCATATATAAGTAATGTATCATCACGACGGGTACGTAAAAACTTCACTACCTCATCACGTTCACTCAGCAGTTTACTCTGAGAGGTCTGATCTATCATCTCATCATCAATCACTAAGTTGTTTTCACTAGCATAAGAGTTAATAAGTTTAAGTTGTTCGTAGGCACCATCAAATGCAGTGTCTGGACGTATGTAAGATAATATCATAGACGATTAAACTCCCTCATTAAAATAGTTTCATCGTCATTTTATGCAGTTTGACGATAAAAGTCAATTAATTTCTATATTATTTCGTCAATTTGTAGGTTTTAGATGAATATGTGATAAAAGTGTGATGAACTCTAACCCCATATAGGGATTAGTTTATAACATTACCAACGAGAGATAAGTGCTACATTGATTTTAGAATACGTTGGATAACTTGTACCATCAACCATGGCCGTATTAGATGCATATTGACCCGAGAGATCTAACTGCAAAAAGCTAGGACCCACAGCAACACCGCCAGTATAAATCAATCCCTCTAATGAAGATGCCGTATTACTCATAAGCCCTGCACGAACACTAAACCATGACATATGAAAGTTAGCCCCTCCTCCCATATATTGGGTATCAAAATCTTTAAAAGCTGTTTTATTTTTTGTTAAATCCATATCAAATGCCACTTCTAATGAATCAAAAATATCATATGCTACCCCTAAACGTAACATTGGATCTAAGGTATAATCAGAACGTCCTGAAACACCAAATGAAGGACTATTAAGGTTTTTTCCTACTAACCCCAGATGTAAATCATGCACCATTGATGGCTCATATAAAACACCTAAGTCAAACCCAAAAGTTGAACTGGTAGTCTCAGAATTTGATAATGCATCTGTAATATTACTTCCTGCAGTGTCAATGTTCACCTTACCTGCATACGTTGTACCTCGCATAAACTTCAAAGAAGCCCCTACCGAAACATCCCCTAATGATGTTTCAAAGTTGTGTCCATAACTTAATGGGACTTCAGCTAACACTATGGCATTAATATCCAGATAGGTAAGTCCTGATTCTGCTGCATAGACCATTGAACTTGATTCATATTCTGCCTTACTTGATATTGCATTTGTTTCTACATCTACATAACCATCCGTATCGTTACCTACAATGAGCTTTGTACGCGTTGTATCCACTTCAGCAGCTCCTGCTCCTTCCGTTTGACCATAGATACCAAAACCAAAGTTCATAATTTGTGCACCAATGTAGGCATCAGGATTTAAGATAACGCCTTTTCCATCCATATCTAAGATAATATTTTTACTATCAAGAAGGGTTTGTCTATCTTTTTGTACTTGTGCAAGATTTCCCCCTTCCGTTGGATCATTGTTTAGACGGTTATATGCTTCCGTAAAACCCGAATCATTAAGCTTTTGTACACTCTCACCTGCTCCATTATCCCGAGCGCTGAGTCCACCACCAAGAGAAATTTCCACAGTGGTTTTCACCTTACCTAGGAGTGCTGGATTGTAATACCCAGCCAAAGAGCTTCCTGCACTTGCAACCCCTGCTCCACCCATCGATATGGCCTTATATCCAATAGGTGTAAACTCAATAGCACTGGATGAACTACCTATTAGTAATGCTGCAATTGCAGATAATTTTAAAAACTTTTTCATACTCACTCCTATATAATTATATTTTATACTTTAGAGCAAAATAAATTAAAACATTATTAAACATAATAACAAGTAATTTAAAAGACGTACTTGTAAAATGAAATTAGCTATAATCATTAAAAGAAAAAAGGAGTATTGTGAACCCGCTGTTTATTGAATTTCGTGACCCACTTTTTGGAATTATTGTCTTTTTTGCATTGGTTTTTGTTATCTCCTTTTTTAGCTACTGGTGGGGACGTTATAAAACCAAAGAGGATAGTCGACACCTTGATAAGTTTATACAGCAGTTTCATACCCTCCCTAAGAAAGATGAACTCAGTGAACTTATTGAAAATGGTAATATCTCTGACAAATCATGGCACCTTTTAGCCTCCTCTTACTTTCAAAATGGTGAATTTGAAAAAACCATCGAAATCTATCAAAGTCTTGTTGCCCGTCAGAAAAATCCTTCTGAACGTCGTGACACCCTCTTTTTATTGGGTCGTACCTATTTTAAAGCGGGTTTTTTAGAACGAGCTCGTGATCTCTTTTTACAGATACTAAAAGCAAATCCTCGTACCCCTCAAGCCCTACACTATCTTTTGCTTGTGTATGAACATCTACGCCAATACAATAAAGCACTCGAAGTCCTAGAACCACTTGATGAGCTAGGAGAGGATGCTTCTTTAGATAGACTTTATCTTCGTACCATCTCTTTAATGAACGATGCTAAACTATCCGTAGAAGAGAAGGGTCATGCCTTAGTGGCTATATATGAAGAGTCACATCAACTTAGCTATCTAATTTTTGAGTATCTTTTTAGACATAACCCTCCTTTAGCATGGCAACATCTAGACCAGTCACAATGTGAACGATTAAGTGACCTTTTTTGGCAGCTTCAAAGTAAGGATTATGATTTAGATATAATTGCGGCCAACGGTTATCTTCGTGAACTTTTTAGTGCAAAAGGTGATGTTGATTTAGCCAAAGAGAGTGAGATTTTTGAACTTGATGTTCTGATTAAACTCAAGCACGCAGACAATAGTAGTGCAACCCTCAGTTTTGAATACCTTTGTAGTGGATGTAAACATGTTTTACCATTCTCTTTTCATCGTTGTCCAAACTGCTATGGTATTGACACCATTGTATGTGAACCCAATTTAACAAAAGACAGGTTTGAAAAGAACTTATCATTTCAGTAAAATTTATAAAGGATAGAGATGAGACCAATAGAAAAGCTCCAAGAGCGACTTAGTTATACATTTAAAAACAAACAGCTCCTTATTGAAGCGCTGACACACAAAAGTTATAAACAGCCCTACAATAATGAGCGTCTTGAATTTTTAGGCGATGCGGTTCTTGACCTAGTAGTAGGTCAATACCTTTTTGAAAACTTCCCCAAACATGATGAGGGAAAACTCTCAAAAATGCGAGCTTCTTTAGTCAATGAAGAGGGCTTCACCAAGCTCGCCGTTCACCTCGAACTTGGTGAATACATCTTTTTATCAAATGCCGAAGAGAATAATTGTGGACGCACCAAGCCCTCCCTCCTCTCTAATGCTTTTGAAGCCGTTATGGGAGCAATGTATCTTGAAGCAGGTTTACAAACAGTACATGCTATTGCCATTAAGCTTCTTGAAGAAGCCCATGAGGAGATCACTTTAGAGTCTCTATTTAAAGACTTTAAAACAACACTTCAAGAGCTGACCCAAGCTCAATTTGGCGTAACGCCGGAGTACCGTCTTATCAGTGCAACCGGACCTGATCATAAAAAAGAGTTCGAAATTGCAGTTGTTATTCAAGATAAAGAGTATGCACGTGCTTCTGGTAAAAGCAAAAAAGTGGCGCAACAAGAAGCGGCTTTAATAGCTATGAACCTCCTAAAAAAGGGTAAATAATGAACCAGTTTGGACGACGTTTTGCCTTTTCGACCTTTGGTGAGTCTCACGGAAAAGCTATTGGCTGTGTTGTTGATGGTGTTCCTGCTGGACTCGACATTGATGAAGCTTTTATTCAAGCAGAACTCGACCGTAGAAAACCGGGTCAAAATGCTTATGCAACCGCACGTAAAGAGGCTGATGAAGTAGAGATACTTTCAGGTGTTTTTGAGGGTAAAAGTACCGGAACTCCCATTGCAATGGTGATCTATAACACCAACCAAAAGTCAAAAGATTACACCAATATCAAAGATGTTTTTCGTCCTGGACATGCGGACTTTACCTACTGGCATAAGTATGGTATACGTGATTATCGTGGAGGAGGTCGCTCTTCTGCTAGAGAGACCGCTGCACGCGTTGCAGCAGGTGCTATTGCAAAACTTATGATTGGAAACATCGGAATTAAAATTCAAAGCGGTGTTATCGAGATCGCAGGTATTACTGCAAAAGAGTATGACTTTAACCACGTACCAACAAGTGAAATTTACGCCTTAGATAAAAACGTTGAACAAGCACAAAAAGATGCCATTTTAGAAGCAAAAAATCGTCATGACTCTGTAGGTGGTGTTGTACGACTTAATGTCAGTGGCATGCCTATAGGTTTAGGTGAACCTCTCTACTACAAACTCGATGCGTTACTTGCAGATGCTATGATGGGTATCAATGCGGCCAAAGCTGTAGAGATAGGTGATGGAATGCAAAGTGTTCGTGAATTTGGGTCAACCAATAACGACCCAATTCGCAATGATGGGTTTGAAAGTAATCACTCAGGAGGTATCTTAGGAGGTATCTCTAACGGCGATGATGTAAACCTCAATGTCTATTTTAAACCCACTCCTTCTATCTTCAAAGAACAACACACAACAACTACTAAAGAGGTAGAGGTAGACTTCGCCCTCAAAGGTCGTCACGATCCTTGTGTCGCCATTCGAGGCTCAGTAGTATGTGAGGCTATGGCTGCTCTTGTTTTAGCGGATATGGTCCTTCTTAATATGGGACGCACTATGGATGGTGTTACCAACTACTACCGATAAAGTGCACACTCTGTGTGCCAACATTTATCATCACTTCAAAATAAACTCAAAATATGTCACTTTTAAGCAACAATTAAAATCATCTACTGTTATAATAGGTCATCTTTGTTCTGAAAGTGACATTTATGACAAACCCCTCTGCCTGTTATTTACTTGATACCTCAGTTATTTTAGACGACCCCGCAAACATTCTTCGTATTTCTGATAACAATCAAAACACTGTTGTTATCACTAACATTGTAGTTGCTGAACTCAACTCTAAAAAAGATGATATGCGCTCAGATGCCGGTTTTCGCGCACGAGAGTTTTTCCGTTTGGCCGATAACTGCGATGGTGAGACCCTTAATTTTGATGCCTTACCAGAGTGTTTAAAGTCATGTAGTGATGATAACAGCTGTCACCAAGACAGCTATTATAAACTCAATATCACCTTTGAAAAAGCCCTTCATGGGGAAGAACCTACTCCAATCACCTTATACATCATCTTTAGAGAAAGTTATCGTATCTCTACACGTTATACTGAGCCAAAAGGACTTAATGATGCTAAAATAGCCGAGATTGCAAAAGACTATAAACTCAAACTTCTTACCAATGATATCTCATTTAAAATTGCAGCACATGTCCAAGGGATTGAGTCCGAATCCATTCGCAATGCTAGTGTCGAAGACCCTAACGCTATTAACTTTACACAGACCTACTCGTATACCGATGAGCCTGAACTTCCTGATGATAATGAACTGACCAATTTTGATCAGATTACTTTTGTGGAAGAAGCAAAATCACAAAGTAACGAGATATATGAGACAGGTATTCAACGTTATGCCTTACGTCTTAACGAACGCCTCGAGTGGTGCGACTTTGATCGACGTTTTGGAGAGCACTTTGATGAGTCTCTTATTCGCCCTATCAACCTTGAACAAAAGTTCTATTTCTCCATCTTAACCCATCCTCAAAACTATGTTACCGTTGTTGCAGGATCTACCGGTTCAGGAAAAACACTGATGGCGATTCAAGCCGGTTTGGAACTTTTAAATGAAGGTATTATTGAGGGAATTATCTACACACGAAACACCGTTACCACGACAGATCAACACTCTGAGCTCGGATTTAGAAAAGGAGATGAAGACCAAAAACTTGGCTACTTTATGTACCCTCTATACTCGGCTATCAACTTTACTATTGAGCATCAAAATAAACACTCTATTGAATCTCAAGTAGAGTATACCGGCAATACAAACTCTGTCAAACGAGAAAATGCTACTGAGATTTTTATGACAAAAAATAACATTGAAGTGATGGATATTGCCCATCTACGTGGAACTACTATCTCACGTAAGCTTGTTATCATTGATGAGGCACAAAACATGACCTCAGCCACTCTTAAACTTATAGGAACCCGTATGGGGGAAGAGACTCGACTTGTCATTATGGGAGACTCTAACCAAATTGACCACCCTTTCCTCTCCAAACGTCGTAATGCTCTAGTCGATCTGATGCACAAGGCACAAAACCATGACTTTATCGCAGGGGTACAACTCCGTCATACTATTAGAAGTGAAGTAGCCAATTGGTTTGACAAAAACTTATAAAGAGGCGTATTACACGCCCATCTCTATAAACAAGAAGTGACTGTTTTCAAGTGCTTCGATTTCTAAACAACTTTCACTTGTTATTTCCATGGCGTCTGCTTCACTCATAACCATGCCATTTAAAGAGACACTCCCCTCAATACAGACAAAATAGATCTGTCGGTTTTTTTGTATATCAAATACTAACTTTTTTGCTTTATCAAGTTCAGACACATAGATATTAGCATCCTGATAAAGCCTGACTTTTGCATTTGAGTCTTGGGATGACACAATGTTTAAAAGTCTATTTTTACGCTCTTGTAGTGTGTACTTGTAAGAACCATAAAGGGGTTTCATGTTTTTTTGTGGTGGCAAAATCCAAATCTGTAACAGTCGTAATACCTCATGCTTATTGTCATTAAATTCAGAGTGTTCTATTCCCGTTCCGGCACTAAGGTACTGTACTTCACCTCGTTTGAGGCACTCTTTATTTCCCATGTCATCCTTATGAGTAATACTCCCTTTGACAATATAAGAGATAATCTCCATATCTTTATGTGGGTGCATGCCAAACCCACCCTTGGGATAAATAATATCATCATTCAAGACACGTAACACCCCAAAGTTCATGTTGTCAAAGTTACGATACTCTCCAAAAGAGAAGTGAAATCGACTCTCAAGCCAACCATGATTTGCTTCATACATAGTCTCTTTTTTTAATAGTTTTAACATCGCTATCTCCTTTAACATCATCCTTAAATATTTAAAAAATCATTTCGCACATACGCCCATCAATTATCTTTTAAACACTTTAATATAATCTCTCTATCCCTAAAGTAAAAGATAGTCTCAATCCTAACTCTTTTCTTTAAACTTATCAAGAATTAATCACAAACATAAATAAACATAATATGATTTAAATAATTTTAATGTTTACTTAGATACTATAGGAATAGTTTATATTAAAGAGGTGTGCCATGTCGGGTTATAACATTCTTGCTGTTGATGATGAACCCTTTAACCTTGACCTCATAGAGGCTACCTTTATAGAATATCCTGGGTGTACGATTTTTTACGCTGAAGATGGTCAAAAAGCACTCGACCTTCTAAATACAGAGCCTATTGATGTTGTTTTATTAGACATCTCTATGCCACTTATGGATGGGCTTGAAGTGCTCCAAATCATTCGTAAAAATCCACAATATCAACAGCTCCCCATAATTATGGTCACTGCAAACTCTGAAAAGAAAAACGAAGCTTTAAAGTTAGGTGCAAGTGACTTTATCTCAAAACCATACGATATCGAAGAGTTAAGTCTTCGTACGCTTAACTATGCCAGTTTTAAAAAAATGGCAGATGCTATCGCCTCTCAAAATGAACAGCTGGAGGTACAGGTCCAAGAGCGTACTCAAGAGTTAAACAAGGCACTTGCTCTCTCTAAAGCAACCGAATATGAAATCTCAGCACGCTTAGGAAAGGCTTCAGAGTTTCGTGACTTAGAAACCGGTGGACATATTAAAAGAATGAGTCATTTTAGTGCCCATTTAGCCAAACTATATGGCTTAGATGAAGAGACTTGCAACCTTGTTTTATACGCTGCCCCACTACATGACATTGGAAAGGTAGGCATACCTGATGCTATTTTACTGAAACCTGGACGCCACACCCCAGAAGAGTTCAATATCATGAAACATCATGCCCTTTTAGGTGCTAAAATGCTTGAAGATGCTGAGCAATATCCTGTGATTGAATCAGGCCGTGTTATCGCGCTTGAGCATCATGAAAAGTATGATGGAAGTGGCTATCCCAATCAAAAAGCAGGCGAGGATATTCACCTATATGCCCGTATTGTTGCCATTGCTGATGTTTTTGATGCACTAAGTTCAAAACGTGTTTATAAACCTGCTATGGACTTAGAAAAGACCATCTCTATTATGAAAGAGGGTCGTGGTAGTCATTTTGATCCAACACTTCTTGATCTATTTTTAGCACATATTGATGATTTTATAGTCATTCAAAAACAGTTCCCAGATGAAGATAACGCCCACTCTATCTTAGATCTAATTGAGGATAAACGATGATTAAAGTACTCATAGTTGAAGATAATGAACTCAATCAAGTTGTCTTACAAGAGATGCTCTCTATTATATTTTCAGATTTAGACATCACCTGCAAAGATGGTGCTATTGAAACTCTAGAGATGACTGACTTATCAAGTTATCAGCTCATTTTAAGTGACATTGACATGCCAAAGATGGATGGATTTGAGCTCTATACAGAGCTACGAAATACACGCCAAATTAAGGCACCCATTATTGCTATTACCGCACTTGCTGTTCAAGGTGATCGCGATCGTATGTTACTTCATGGTTTTGATGCTTATGTCTCAAAACCTATCGATATGGGAGACTTAGAAACCATACTAACTCCATACATAAATGAGCTCTCATGACACTAAATTATTATAAAGAAGCTTCTGAAGTTCCTCTAAATAACACCCATAAAACGCTCTATCTTATCACTGAAGATGTAGACTTTAGACAATTACCAAATCCTAATGGCCAACGTATTGGTGCCATAGTTCCCCATATTATTGCAAACAACACCCTACATAAATCCGGTGTTTTACAGTTACAGTTTAATACTAATGAAGCTGTCAACTTCTACCTTAATGATATGACTCAAGCTTTTGATATTGTCCTAAAAGAGCACAGTACTATCTTACTCTTTGCAGATGCTTTAACCCAACGTTTTGAGCCTTTTATTGAGATATTAGCGACCAAAATCACACACCAATCACTTTTCGGTTCAGGTATTGGAAGCCGTAGTTTTATTCCGATGCCAACGGTATTTAAAGATGACAACATCTATACCGAGTATGCTCTACTCGCCGAGATAAATACCACAATTAAAGTAGGTGTTCAACATGGGTGGGAGCCACTTTTTGGTCCGTTAGTTGTTACCAAAACAGAGGGAACTATTGTTAAAGAGATCAACCATGAAAATGCTTTTGAGCTCTATGCTCATACACTTAAAGAACTTGCCAACGTTACGATTACCAAAGATAACTTTTTTGATATCGCAAAGGCCTATCCTTTAGGAATTCTCTCCTATGCAGACAATGAGTTTGTCGTACGCGACCCACTTGGTCCTACCCCAGAAAATGGTCTACTACTTGTAAACTCTGTTCCTGAAAATGAGACCGTTTATATTATGCAAGGTGAAGCACAAAATCTTATCAATTCTGCAAGTGAAAATGCCCTACAAACATTCAAGGAAAGTCAAAATAGTACCAACCTTTTGTTTGATTGTATTTCACGTGTTTTATATATGGAAGATGATTTTGAACATGAACTTGAGGCTATTCGTATCGCGTCTAACAACACTCCTTTTATGGGGATTACCTCCATAGGTGAAATCACCAATGTGGGTTACGATAGTATTAAGATTTTTAACAAAACCAACTTGATTGGGGTAATTGAAAATGAAAGCTAGTGAGATTGAAGAGGTTCTAAAAAGTTTTAATATCTCTGACGAGGACATTGCAGCAAGAGCCACTCTAAAAGAGTATGCCTATTCCCTATCAGATGTCTTAATTGATGAGTTTTATACGCAGTACCTGCTTCCTAACAATGAGCTTATGCGCCATCTAGAAAACGTTGATGGAGCACGGCTTTTAAAGGTCATTAAAGAGTTTGTAGTTTTTATTTTTAATGCACCTATTGACAGTAATTACTTCAATCGTATTAGTAAAGTTGGATTTATACACTACAACATCAAACTCTCTCCAGCTAAAGTGAGTTATGGGTTTTGGGCACTCAACCAACTCTTAAACAAGATGGCAGAAGTTAACCCTGTTATAAAAAATTCACAAAAACTCATTAGTAAATTTTTGGCACTTGTTGAATATGTTATGAACCATAGCTTCTATCAATATCATGAAAAAGCCCAAAAGCAAGAACATTCAGACTTTCAAGCTATGGGAACACTTGATGAACTTTTTACTGCACTTAATATTCACAAAAAAAACCTCAATATTATCAAGCAAGCCTATGTAACAAAGTCTGATCAATCGCTTGAAATCATTAATGATAATGCTAGTAAATGTATCTTTGGAAAGTTTCTTGAAAAGTTCAAAACAAAATCAGAGCTTATTATTGCCTTTGGTATTGATGTTGATGATATAGAACGACTACATACCCGTTGGCACGAAGATGCAGCACAGTTTAAAGTGCTCTTTTCAAAAAATGATGATGAGGCGATAGAATTAGCCTACAAAACCCTTCAAGAGACAACAAAATCACTTTTTGCACTTTTAGATAAACCCCTCAAAGACTTCTCAACAAATGGCTTTTTATCACTTAATTCAGGGATGAAAACCATGCATGAGATTAGTGATATCTTCCACCAACAAGCTATTTTCTCTTTGGGAGAAAATACACAGACACAGATGTTTGAATCTATTAAAGAGGTCTTTTTAAATTCGCTCTCTTGGTCAATTGAATATCTTGATATCACCTCCAATAAAGACAACGACATTGCCTATGACCTAATTAAAAAGTACTATTACAACAAAAAAGAGTTTTTTATTGGTATCAAACTCAAAAAGAGCATGAATCAACTCTATCTTACTGATATGCTTAAACTTATTCTTGACTCTTTAGAGTTACATTTTTCCATCAAAGAGCGTGAACACTCTTTGATGCTGTTTGCTGATAAGGCAGAAAGTGCCAACAAAAGTAAAGATATTTTCCTTGCTAATATGTCACATGAGTTACGAACACCGCTTAATGCTATTACCGGATTTTCTCAGATATTGATGATGCGTCCTGATACTCCCGAAAATGTCAAAGGCTACGTTGAAAAAATCAATGTTGCAGGTAATAACTTGTTACATTTGGTCAACACCATTTTGGACTTTGCAAAACTTGAAGCAGGGAAGATGCAATTTAACCCTCACCTAAGTAATGTAGCGACCCTTGTAAGTGAAGTTCGTACCCTTGTAACGCCAATGGCACAAAAGAAAAACATTACGCTGAATATGCCACGTATCATCTCTTTAAACCTACTACTCGATCCTAAGTTATTTCAACAAGTACTTATAAACCTTCTTTCTAATGCTATTAAGTTCTCTGCCGATGGCAGTAAGGTATCTCTTAGCATCACCTATGAAGCAACCCATTCAAGTTATCGTTTTGAAGTGTGTGATAGCGGTGTTGGTATCTCTAAAGAGGATCAATCCAAACTCTTTCAGGCTTTCTCTCAAGTAGATAATGTCTATCAGAAAGAGCAAAAAGGTACGGGTCTTGGTCTTATGATTTGTAAAAAGATTGTTGAAGAGCTTCATAAGGGTGAAATTTGGGTTGAAAGTGATGAGGGCAAGGGAAGTTGCTTCTTTGTCCGCCTTCCAACACCTGCCATTGAATCTAAAACATTTTGTGTCAATAACGCACAAAAGGGTAGTGCCCATATCTTAATTGTTGAAGATAGTGAAAGTTATCAAAATCTTCTTATTGACCATCTTCAAGATACACACAGGCTCACGCTAACCGACTCTGTCAACAAAGCAAAAAATCTACTTTCAGAGGAGAAGTATAACTTTGTCATACTTGACTTTTTTCTCACCGATGGTATCAGCTCTGAGGTGCTTGAATATATGGAAGATGAAAACATTCATGTCCCAACAATTGTTATCTCCGCTGAAGATGATATCAATATCTCTAATGCCCTTTCGCAATCATCAAATCTTGAGAGCATCCTCAACAAAGATGATGTGGAAAACATCTGCCGAATTTTAAAGGATATTAAAAATGACTGAGCTACTACTTGAGTCTCTTCGCTCCTTTCCTCCACTTAAAGAGTCTATATCTCAAATCAACCAGATATGTGCCTCACGTGATACTGATATTAATGCCTTAAGTAAAGTTATTGAAACCGATCCCCTGCTTTATGGTGAACTCTTACGCGCAGTGAATGCCCCTTTTTACAGTTTCAAAAATGAAATTAAGTCGGTGAAACAGGCGGTGTCACTTTTTGGTATTTCGATGATTCGTGGTTTTTGTCTTGCCATTGCCATTAAAAAGCATACCTATACTGATTTGAGTGCCTATAATATCACTCCTGAGCAGTGGATAGCCCTCATGCAACGTCAACAGCAGTTTCTCTATCTCTGGCTTATGAAAGAGGATAGAGAGGCTTTAAATCAACTCGGAGCCCTCTCTTTTATGTTAGAGATAGGAAGACTTGTTTGTGCATATGCCTTGATGTTTAGTGACAATGTTTATACCTTTACACAAACAGATCCTATCAAGCTTGCCCTTGAAGAACAAAATATTATAGAGCTTAGTGGTGATGTACTTGCTGGTGAACTTTTCAAGCAGTGGTTTTATGAACCAGATTTTATCAATTTATTCACGCACTCCCTTGCCCCTCAAGATGCTAATGACCCTCGTTTAGCGACGATGCTTTATATCACAAGAAGCCTTTTTACCCTTGATGGAGTACAGCCTTTTGAACGTATTGAGCCTTTAATACGACAACACGGTTTTACTCGTGAATTTTTAGAAAATGCTTACAATAATTTGAACTAAGGACCTCAGTTATGCCGACACTTAGAGAACTCCAAGCTACCACCTCGTCCCTAACCGTTTTATATGCGGAAGATGAGGAGCTCTTACGCCAAGGAATGACTTCCAGTCTAGAGAAACTGTTTCGTAAAGTTGATGTTGCTGTTGATGGTGAAGAAGCATGGGCAATGTCTCAAGATCAAAACTATGACTTAATTATTACGGATATTTCCATGCCAAACATGGATGGAATTTCACTCATTCAACATCTTAAAAAGCAGAACTCCACCGTACCAACTATTGTTATCTCTGCTCATAATGAAATTGATAAACTCATTACACTCATCAACTTAGGAGTAGAGCGTTTTATCACTAAACCTGTGGATAAAACAAAACTGATAGAGGCACTTTATAGTGTCTGTTCTGCTATTGTTAACACAAAACGGGCTCTTGAGTACAAACGTGAACTTGAGTCTAAAGTCCGTATCTTAAACACACAAATCAAAAAAGATTTTGTCCGCCTGCACAAAGAGCATAAAAAAACACAAACGCAGAACACACAGAGTTCCGAACAGCAAGACTCCTACTTTGCTCTAATAACAGTAGAAGATAAAGATGAGTTACGTGATTTGAACGAGGAGCTTGATTATGACATTTTACTTGCCTTTCAAAATAACAAGCTTACCGCAGAGTACGTCGAACGTTTGGCAAATAAGTATCAAAATTATGGTGCCATTGTAAGCCGCTATCCCATCTTTACCCATGTGGGAACCAACTTATCCCTATTAGGACGTAGTATTACAGATAATATGGATGCCTTTATTGAGAACATTCAAAACTATCGTGATCTATTAGAGAGTTTTAACTTTGTACTTATTAGTTTTCGCCAAAATGTTTGGGAGGAGGAATCAAGTACTCCAAACTTCTATGATCCCTCTATCATTAGTGATATTGCCCTTATTTCCAATATGCTTAATCATGTTGTAGATGATGAGAATGAGATAGAGTTTTTCTAATGCATACTCTACATCTTCTCTATTTTAGTACCAAAGTTGATGACGAAATGGCGCAACAACTCAGTACCCTTACAACACAGTTTCACCATACTCACACCATGCCAAATACTCTAAAATACCTCTCTGAAAACAATGATGTTAGCGCCATCTTTATTGATAAGGATATTGAAGGGATGGACTCCTTAGATGTAGTACGACATGTCCGTATGGTTAAAAAAAGTATGCTTTGTGTTATCTTTGCACATGAGACCGATCAAAACCATCTACTTCATGCTATTGAGCTTGGAATTACAGACTATCTTCTCTATCCTATTGATATTTTTGCTTTAAAAAATATGTTTCAAAAAGTCAACTTAGCCTATCTAATGCGTAACGAACTCAAAAAAAAGAACCTTCTGCTCAACCAATACAAAAATGCTATGGACTCCTCTCTTGTCATCTCAAAAGCAGATCCGAGTGGGACTATCACCTATATCAACGATAAGATGTGGCAACTAAGTGGTTATACCCCTCAAGAACTTATTGGCAAAACACATAGACTTCTAAAACATCCCAAACGTGATAGTAAACAGATGGAAGATTTATGGGCAACAATTAGTTCTAAACGGGTTTGGCATGGTGTGATTCAAAATCGAGCAAAAGAGGGACATGACTTCTATACTGATACCTTTGTAATCCCTATCTTAGATACTAATAATGAAATTATTGAGTATATGGACCTGCGTATTGATGTAACCGCTATGTATCAAAAACAGCGACACTTTCAAGATGTTTTAGATGCACAAAGCACCCTTATTGCTGTTTGTGATAGCACTAAGATATCAAAATGTAATAAACCTTTTTTAAAATTTATCAATTTCAAAACTCTTGATGCTTTTTTAGAAAAACATCAATGTCTTAACGACCTCCTTATTGAAGATGACTACTACCTTCATGGTGAGCTTTTTGAGAGTTGGTTATTAGGAGCAGATGATTCAAATGCCAAGATACTACTCCACGATAAACATCAAAAAAATCGAGTTTTTAATGTTAGTAAAAATCACTTTGAATCCCTTGATGGTATATCTGAAATCATCATCTCACTTAATGATATTACCGACTTAGAAAACCAAACCCTTGCCCTTCAAGAAAAAGTAGCCGATGCAACAAAAGAGATTGAAGGACAACAGCAACAGCTTATTCAACAGTCTCGCGCAGCAGCCCTGGGTGAAATGTTTGACAATATTGCCCATCAATGGCGACAGCCAATTGGTGCCATTAATGCCGCTATAATTAATGCTGAGTTTGATATTGAGCTCGAAGGTTTAAACGAAGAAACTATTCAACAAACTTTTAAGACCGTTAATGAGTGCACCCAATTTCTTTCACAAACTATTGATGACTTTAAAAACTTCTCCAATCCAGATAAAACAATGCAAGAGTTTTTCGTGCACAAGGCTATTAAAAATACGCTCAGTATTATACGTGGCGCCTATTCTATGAACAGCATCACCTTAAACTACGAGCCTAACGAAGCACTCAAAAACTTAGAAGTTTATGGTTATTTTGGAGAACTCACCCAAGTAATACTCAACATACTTTCCAATGCCAAAGATGTCTTACTTGAGAGAAGTATTAATAATGCCACTGCTTCTATATTACTTTATGAAAAAGATAATCAAGTTGTCATAGAGATATGTGATAATGCCGGAGGTATTGATGACACTATTGTTTCAAAGATTTTTGATCCCTATTTCACCACAAAGCATAAGTCACAAGGAACAGGCATCGGTCTGTATATGTCCCAACGTATTATAGAGGAGAATTTCAATGGTGTTTTAAAGGTAGTAAATAGAGATGAAGGCGCTTGTTTTATCATAGCACTACCTAAATGGATAATGGATAATGGATAATGGATAATGGATAATGGATAATGGATAATGGATAATGGATAATGGATAATGGATAATGGATAATGGATAATGGATAATGGATAATGGATAATGGATTTTTGCTTAATTAGTCTTGCATTGGACTTAAATTAGCTGTTTTAAACTGCTTTTAGCATTGAGTTGACCTTTAAAAAGGTCAACTCTATATAGCTTTAACTATTTAGATAGGTAAAACACGAATTTTTTGAGATAGTTTTTCTTTCAGAGATGCCTCAATCGCGTAAAGTGTTCCTGTTGATGAAGAAGCACAACCGTTACAAGCACCTAAGTAGCGAATGTAAACGTCAATGTTCTCTTCTGAATCTTTGATATCAATAACTTCCATATCACCGCCATCCATAACAAGGAATTGACGAATATTTTCATCAACCACCGCATCAATAGCTTTAATTTTTTGAACCAAAGTCATTGCTTCGAAGTCGCCAGCACCACCAGCATCTGCAGCTGCTGCCATCTTCTCTTCGTCCATCTCTTTACGAGTGTCAGCAAGAATATCTACTAGGTAATACTCTCTATCTTCATGACCACCTGGTTTGATACAAGATTTACAAAATCCACCTGCTTTGGTGTAGTCAGTAATCTGTTCAACCGTTGTCAGGTTATTAAGTTTGATAACTTCTTGAAGTGTTCCTAGAGAAACACGAGCACATTCACACACAATAATCTCATCTTCAAAAGATTCTGCATCAACACCCATGTAAAGACCTGCCGCTTTTTTAATAACGTCATATGCCATTACTGAACAGTGCATTTTTTGAGGTGGAACAGCGGGGACATCAGGAGTATCACGCATTGCAAACTCAACATCAATATTGGTAATTTTTACCGCTTCTTGAACCGTTTTACCAATACATAACTCTGTCATAACGTCAGAAGATGCAATGGCAGTACCACAGCCAAAACTCTTAAACTTAGAGTTCACGATCTTATCTGTTTCAGGGTCGATTTCCCAGTAAAGACGTACTGCATCACCACAAGACTCAGCACCAAAATCAGCAACAATTAGCTTGTTGTTGTGCGCATCTACATCCTCTTGAGTAATCTCGCCCTGATGTTGTGGGTTATTCATTAACGTTGTAACTTTATCCGAATACGCATCCCAAAGAGACGCGCCTAAAATGTCATTTTTTGCCATAGTAAAAATTCCTTCCGTAATTTTGTATATGTGTTCGGGCTAGCCCGATATATGCGCTTCGCTCATGTGTGAATTCACAATCACACACTAACGAAACACACAATTCACATCAATCAACTCCTTATAAAGAGGAGCAACCTTTTTAAATAAATCAGCCTTTGCTCAAAGCCAAATGTCTCTGTCTACACGCTTACACATCACCACTTAGTGGTGGTGTAATTCACACTCTTGTACTTCACCACCTGGTGTTGGTTGTACTTTTGCAAATGAGCTTGAGATAGCACGTAGACGTGTTACCGCATCTTTGAAGTGATTAATTACATAATCCACTTCTTCATCCGTAGTAAAACGACTTAAACTAAGACGAATACCCGTATGAGCCAGTTCATTATCAGCACCAATTGCCAACATAACAGTATTTGCTTCTAAATCTTCAGAAGCACACGCTGATCCAGTTGAAGCACCAATTTCACCATTATTGAGGTCCCAAAGCATTCCTTCACCCTCAACACCACGAATTGAAATAAGAATCGTATTTGGCGTACGGTTGCTACGATCACCAACCGTAAATGTTTCAGGGATTGCTTCTAATAACGCATCTTCTAAACGATCACGTTGTGCTGCAATTTTTGTCATTTTATCTTGGATATTTGTTGTTGCAATTTCCATTGCCTTACCCATACCAACGATAAAAGGAACATTCAGAGTACCTGAACGACGCCCACCCATATGCTCACCACCATGAAGTAGTGGAGAAAGTGCTTGAGAATCTTTAATGTATAAGGCACCAATTCCTTTTGGTCCGTGAAACTTATGAGCACTCATTGACATAAAGTCAACATGAACCGCTTGCAAGTCTACTGGGATTTTTCCAACAGCTTGAACACCATCAGAGTGAAAAAGAACCCCTTTTTCTTTACAAATTTCACCAATCTCTTGGATAGGAAAAATCATTCCTGTTTCATTGTTAGCCCACATAATAGAGACTAAAGCAGTTTTTTCAGTAATAAAACTCTTAACGGTGTGTGCTTCAACAATACCTTGTTCATTTACTGGAAGATAGGTTACTTTAACACCTTGATCTTCCAAGAACTTACAGGTAGAAAGCACCGATGGGTGTTCAATCTCTGTTGTTACAATATGGTTTTTATCACCATTTACAATTTTATCAAGCCATACTGATTGTAAAACCCAGTTATTTGACTCTGTTGCACATGAAGTGAAGATAATATCGTCAGCATCTGCTGCATTTATAGCAGTATAAACCTGATCGATAGCCTTAGAGATAGCAGGATGAGAAGCCGTACCAAATTTATGAAGCGAGTTGGGGTTACCATACTGCTCACTAAAATAAGGCATCATTACTTCAAGTACCTGAGGGTCTACCATTGTTGTTGCGTTGTTATCCATATATACTTGCATATATTCCCCCGATAATGATTATTAATTTTAAACAGGACAATTTTTGTCTTGTTTCAGTAACGAGATAATATTATTAATATTGTTAGAGTATTCTTAAACGAATTTAAGGTTGGATATCGTTTAAGGTTACAAAGGGCTTTTTTATTATCACAAAGTTATTCACAACATACTAAATATTCCTATTAAACGTTGCTTTAAAACTACAATACTACCGATAAGTGATAAAATAGATACATACTCAAGTTAAGGATATTTTATTGTTTTTAAAAAAACGCACGATGCAAGAAGAACTCTTAAATATCTCTTACGACAACCTTACTCTATCAAGCTCAGCAGCGGCTATTATTGCCCTTACCCTTAGTATTGGACTGTGGGAAAGTGTTGCTACTTTCTCAATTTCATTATGGCTTGGTCTCTCTTTATTAACCTATACCTTTCGCTATATAACCGCTAAATTTTATGCAACACACTATAGACGGTTTAATGTTGAGCAGTGGGAACGTTATTTTTATATAGGGCTCTTGGCCTCTTCTATTTTATGGGCAGCTTTTCCCCTACTTTTTTTCACTTCTCTTGATATTATGATGCAAACCTTTGTGATGATTATGCTTATTGGTCTCGCTTCGGGTGCTTCAAACAGTCTTGCCACTTCCAAAAAATATGTTTATACCTTTTTCATTTCGGTCTTATTGCCTCTTGCTTTGGTGACTTTTTTACAAGGGTCTTCACTTTATATGTTTATGTCCGGAATACTCATTATCTATCTACTTATGATTAGTGCCTTAGCATTTCGACTCAACACAAACCTTCTAACAACACTACACCTAAAGCAACTCTATCAAGATTCTGAACGTAATTTAAAACGTTCCGAAGAGTGTATTTCAAAAATATTTGAACAAGTTCCCATAGGTATTTTTTCTTATGATGAAGATTTCAACCTTGTAGAAGTGAACCAAGGGCTCTCTCATATCTTAAATATTGAGATTAAAGATCTTAAAAAGTCCAACCTCAAAACACTCTTTAATTTTGAAGACACACTCTTTCAACAAAGCTTAATTGGTGTATTTAAAGGCGAAGATGGGTTTTATGAGGGTGCTTATGTTCATCCTCTTTCTCAAACAACCAAATGGATTACTCTCAAAGCAACTCCAATTTTAGACAGCACTAACAATATAGAAGGGGCTTTTGTCATTTTAAATGATATCACAGAAGAGAAAAATAGAGAAAAACGTATCAGCTTTTTAGCCTACCATGATGCCTTAACCAAACTCCCCAATAGAATACTACTTAATGATAGGCTTCATCAAGTAGTTTCTCACATCAAACACAACAATGAGTACGCAACGTTGATGTTCCTCGATCTTGACCATTTCAAAACTATTAATGACTCTTTGGGACACCATATTGGTGATATGTTACTTCAAGAGTTCACACGTCGTATTCAAACTATTATCCTTGAAGAGGATACTTTTTCACGTTTAGGTGGTGATGAATTTATTTTACTACTACCTACGATGTATCAAACACCTTCTGAAGCTATTGAGGCCGCACATAAGGTGACTACTAAAGTACATACTCTTATGAAAGATGTTTTTCTTATAGAAGAGTATCCACTCCATATTACAACAAGTATTGGAGTGACACTTATTGATGAAACAAACCTCGACCAAAACAATATTTTAAAATATGCAGACTTGGCAATGTACCAAGCTAAAGAAGCAGGAAGAAATCGTACCTGCTTTTATGAAAAGCAGATGGAACATGCAATCTTAAAACGACTTACTTTAGAAAACAACCTACACCATGCACTTACTAGTAATGAATTCAAAGTCTTTTATCAACCTATCTTAGAGTGTCAAACAAATACTATCACCGGAGCAGAAGCGCTACTTCGTTACCAAACTAAAGATGGGACAATGGTCTATCCTGATGACTTTATTCCTGCGGCAGAAGCCAGCGGTATTATTGTTCCTATAGGATACTGGGTGATTGAAGAGGTGTGTAAACAGTTTGCACAATGGCAAGAGAGCATCCCTAACTTTCCACTCAAAAACATAGCCATTAACATCAGTCCCAAACAATTTATACAAGATGACTTTGTATCGAAACTCATGGCTATTGTTGATACCCATAAAATCAACCCCAGCATTATAGAACTTGAACTAACGGAATCCGTCTTTATCAAAGATACTCAAAATGCTATTTTAAAAATGCAACAGCTCAAAACTTTTGGTTTTATCTTATCTATGGATGATTTTGGAACAGGCTATTCTTCGCTTTCTTATCTTAAAAACTTACCCTTTGACATTATCAAAATTGATAAAAGTTTTATGGAAAACATCATGCACTCTAAAGAAGATGAGATTTTAGTAACTGCCATTTTAGATCTTTCTAAAAAGTTTCATATGAAGGTGATTGCTGAAGGTATTGAAGAGAAAGCACAAGTAGAGTTTTTACAAAAAAATGTTTGTGATTACTATCAAGGGTATATTGTTTCCAAACCTGTTCCTGCCCAAGAATTTGAAAAAATTCTGAGCGAAGAGTTTTCTAATCGTTGTCTTATTTAGGTACTTCTAAAGAGATATCCATTAAGTTTATCATCTCTTGAACGCTATCATTATAGTTGGTGATATAGGTTGCACCCTGAGACATAAAGGCCTGCATCCCCTCTTTTTTATCAATGGCCTCATCAAGTTCAGCATCACTCCCTTTGGTATAAGCACCAATACGAATTAGCATCTCATTCTCTTTTAACAAAGTGTAGAGTCTACGAAATTTTCGTGCTGCTTCAAAATGTTCCGCAGAGATAATATCGTTCATAATACGTGAAGCAGAGTTTAGGATATGAATAGGGGGATAAATCCCAAAATCCGTTAATTCACGCGAAAGTACAATATGACCATCTAGGATTGAACGTGACTGATCAGCAATGGGATCACTCATATCATCACCCTCAACAAGAATTGTAAAAAAAGCGGTGATAGAACCCTTCCCTTCCTCTTTTCCAGCACGTTCCATGAGTTGTGGCAGTAAGGTTAAGCTTGATGGTGGATACCCTTTTGAGGTAGGTGGTTCGCCTAAAGCAAGACCAATTTCACGTTGTGCCATTGCAAAACGTGTTACCGAGTCCATCATAAACAACACATCTAAGTTACGTGACTTAAAGTACTCCGCTACACTCATAGCAGAGAAGGCACCATACTTGCGCATTAACGGTGAGTCATCACTCGTTGCCACAATAATAACTGTGTTTTCAAGGTTTCCACCAAGGTTTTTCTCAATAAACTCAGGAACCTCACGACCACGCTCACCAATTAAGGCAACCACTTTAATAGGGGCTTGAGAACCCCGAACAATCATCCCCATCAGAGTTGATTTACCCACACCACTTCCTGCAAAGATACCAAGTTTTTGACCCTTACCACATGAAAGTAATCCATCAATACTTTTCACCCCTACTGGAAAAGACTCATCAATCATTCCCCGACTCATCGCAGCGATAGGTGTTTTCATAATCGCTTCACTCTGATGACATAAAACAGGACCCTTGCCATCAATAGGATTCATAAAAGGGTCAACCACCCGTCCTAAAAGTGCATCACCCACAGGAATACGCATACCATTGGTGTTAAGGTAGACCTTATCACCGGAACGAAAACCTTCAATAAAACTAAAGGGTGTTATAAAAAAGGTAAGTCCATCAAGTTCGGTGACCATCCCTAAAGTCTCATCACCATTGCTCTGCGACTTGATACTCACCGTATCGCCAATACTTACAGAGAGTCCCGAAGCCGTAATAATTGTCGAGCTAATTTTAGTCACTTCACCAAAGGCGATAGAGTGGTTTTGTGCTGAGATACGTTTTTTTAGGGATTTAAAGGGCATGAAGTAATTTTAAGTTTTTTATTTTTTGAGATGTGATACTAGAGTTTGGTTTTGGAGAAAAAAAAGTACCACAAGGTACAACATTTTTATCAAAACCTATTACTTTAGTATCGCTCATCATTAGTAACGGTTCCCCGTCGGTGCATTAATCAATGCAAAAAATTCAGCTCGTGTTTTTTCATCTTTTTTAAAGAGTCCACGAAGCGCACTTGAAGTTGTTGTTGAGTTAATTTTTTCAACACCACGCATCTCCATACACATATGACGTGCTTGAATCACAACCGCAACACCTTTAGGGTTTAATGCCGTCATAATGGACTCAGCAATCTGCTCTGTTAGCTGTTCTTGTATCTGCATACGACGAGAAAAGACATCTACGACACGAGGTATTTTAGAGAGTCCTACTACCTTGCCATTAGGGATATAAGCGATATGTGCTCGACCAATAATAGGTAGAAGATGATGTTCACAAGTGGAATAAAGTTCAATATCACGAATCAAAACCATCTCATCATTAGAACTGGTAAAAAGTGCTGATTTTAAAATCTCTTCTGGGTTCTCTTTATAACCACCATACATAAAATTGTAGGCTTTAAAAACACGTTCGGGAGTCTTTAACAGTCCTTCACGTTCTGGGTCTTCACCCACACTCTGCATCATTGTTTTTACAGCTGCTTCAAAAGCTTCTTGTCCCGTATCTTTCACTTGGTATCCTAAATCTAATTTACACTTAAATAAGTAAAGTGCCTAAGGTCAATTATTTATATGTGAGTGTAGCTATTTTTCACTTTATAAGCTCTTTTTGTAGAAGTAACGCATGTTAATATCCGAGAGTTTTTCAGCCCATCCAATATAACTAATATAGGATTCACTCTCTACACGTCTCACCCTCTTTTGAAAATAATGCGCTAATAGTGCTTTAATATGATAGGTATCACTATCTTTATTTTCAATCACCATCACCCAAATAAAAGGGATCTCTCTCAAAGCACTACTCTCTTTTTTTGAACGGATACCATCACGCAAAGACGATTCAACCTTCCACTGTCCATTTTTTGAGTTGTCTAGCTCATTTTGTATGGTTTCAGTCCTAACTTCTTCGCGCTGAAGCATCTGAAAACTAACAATACCTAAGCTGTTATCCATACTAATAACTCTTCGCCAAAAGTCATTGTTGCGTTTGGCTTTAAAACTTATAACATCTGTGTTAGCCATGTTAGTAAAAAGTGCAAAATCAACTTTTTGAAAACACTTTTCTCCTTCGGTATTGACGCTATTAAAAGTCATTTTACTCAGGGTAACAGTTTCATTTTTTTCACTAAAAAAACCTGCTGTTTCCATTACCTTTATTAAGCTTTTATTGCAGATTTTTTGAGAAGTTCTAACCAGTGCAATAGGGTAGTTTTCTATCCATATTGTTTTTGTCTCTTTGGTACACAACACCGTTATGTCATGACAAAGCGCGTCTTTTGTAAAAGAGTTAAGTTGGGGTATTTTTTCTAAGATATTGGTTAATGTTGTAATCACATTCATGGTGGATACTTTTTGATTTTTAGAGATTATAACTTCGTTTTTTTATGCTCAGCTAAAAATATTAACCTAGCTTATACCCACTTCTTATCTTTTTGTTAGCCCTTTTTAGCTATTATTGCCCAAAATTAAACCAAACATTCTGGTTTACATATAAAGTAAAGGGATTTAATGAAAATCACAACAAACAAAATTGATGGTGCTAACGCAACAATTAGCGCAACTATTGCTCAAGATCTTATCGCTCAAAACGTAGAAAAAATTGCTAAAAGTCTTACTAAAACTGCTAAAATTGACGGTTTCCGTAAAGGTAAAGTACCTGTTTCTGCTGTTAAAAAACAGTATGGTGAAAAGCTGGTTCAAGATGCAGAAGCAGAAGCACTTCGTGGTGTTCTTGATGCTGGTCTTGAAGAGATGAAAATTGCAAACGAAGCTTTAATTGGTGAGCCATCTATTACTAAGTTTGATAAAAAAGATGACGTTATTGATGTTGAAGTAACCATTGCTATCCGTCCTGAGATTGCACTTGGTGATTATGCTTCAGAAGTTTCTGAATTTGATAAACCAGCCGTAACTGATGAAGCAGTAACTGCTCGTATTACTGAACTAGCATCTTCTCAAGCACCACTTGTTGATGTTGAAGAAGATCGTGCACTTGTTACAGGTGATGCAGCACTTATCGACTTTGAAGGTAGCATTGGTGGCGAACTATTTGAAGGTGGAGCCGCTCAAGACTTTACACTTAACTTAGGTTCAGGTCAATTTATTCCAGGTTTTGAAGATCAAGTTATTGGTATGAAAAAAGATGAAGAAAAAGTTGTTAAAGTAACCTTCCCAGAAAACTACGGTGGTGAAGATTTAGCAGGTAAAGAAGCTGAATTTAAAGTAAACGTAAAAAGCATCCAAACTAAAGGTGAAATCGTTCTTGATGACGAACTTGCTAAGAAGATGTTACCAGGTGAAGAAGAAGCAACTATGGACGCTTTAACCGCTAAAGTTAAAGAACAAATTGAAAACGAAGAACTTTCTAAACTTTACAATGATGAAAAGAAACCAGCACTTCTTGACACTTACGTAGAAAAAATCGCTTTTGACCTTCCAGCATTTGTTGTAGAACAAGAGATGGACATGGCACTAAACAAAAAAGCGCAAAGTATGACTGAAGATGAACTTAACGAAATTAAAGAAAATGCTGAAAAAGTTCAAGAGCTTCGTGAAACATTCCGTGAAGAAGCAACACGTTCAGTAAAAGCAACTTTTATTATTGATGCACTTGCAAAAGAAGAAGGCATTGAAGTTGCAGAACAAGAAGTAATGCAAACTATCTACTTCGAAGCAATGCAATCAGGTCAAGACCCACAAGCAACTTATGAGCAGTACCAAAAATCAGGCTACATTCCAGCAATTCAAATGGCAATGGTAGAAGATAAAGTACTTTCTAAAATTCTTAACGCGAAAATTAAAGAAGCGTAATGAGTTATATTCCTTACGTTGTTGAGAAAACTGGGCGCGGTGAACGCTCATATGACATTTATTCACGTCTATTAAAAGATCGTATTATTATGCTCAGCGGTGAGGTTAATGACCAAGTTGCATCTACTATTGTGGCGCAAATGTTATTTTTAGAAGCAGAAGATCCTGAAAAAGATATCTACTTCTATATTAACTCTCCTGGTGGCGTAGTAACTGCAGGTATGGCAATGTTTGACACGATGAATTATATTCGTCCTGACATTGTTACTATCTGTATTGGTCAAGCAGCATCTATGGGAGCATTTTTACTCTCTTCAGGTGCTAAAGGAAAACGTTATGCACTACCACATGCCCGTATTATGATTCACCAACCTTTAGGGGGAGCTCAAGGTCAAGCAACAGATATTGAGATTCAGGCTAAAGAGATTTTACGCATGAAACGTGAATTAAATCAAATTCTTGCCGATAATACTGGACAGGAGTTTGATACTATTGAAAAAGATACGGATCGTGATAACTTTATGAGCGCTCAAGAAGCTGCTGAATATGGTATGATTGATGAAGTACTTAGCAAAAAAGAGATTGAAGAAAAAGCGTAACTAAGATTGTTACCTCTATTTTCAGTAGAGATTACTAAGGGATATTTTATATCCTTTTGGTGATACTCTGTTGTATAATGTAGGTATGTTTATAATTTTAAGGGGGATATATGTCAGGATCTATTAGAAAACGTCGCGATCTTTCTGCTGTTGATGAGGGAACTTCTCATATAAAAACAGCAGGACTTAGTGAACCTACTAGTGATCTTGAAGTATACGCAAAAGAGGTTCTTATGTCTCTTATTAGCGACAACCTTCCCCCAACCCCTAATAACTTTTCACTCTATTTTGATCGTATTTTAGAAGAGAAGTCTGATACCTTACGTAAACAAATAAGCGCTATTTTAGAGTTTGAAAACGATAGTGATGATGATAAAACAATCGAACTCGAAAAAAACCTAAAATCTGGTTTTTCATCTATCAAAAATATCTTACAAGTTACAGCTAACCTCTATAAAAACATGTCTTTAATGACAAAGATTCTAGATAAACGCAAGGCAGAACTTGCCAATGATGCTGATGCACAAACCGCACTTAGCATTGTAACTTCATTAGAAGGTGATGTTTATAAACTCAATGGTATTTTGAAAAAACAGATTTCTCAGATGAAAGATCTTTATGATGATACGGCTGAAATTGTAAAAAGTGTTGAAAACGAAACTATTTTTGATAACCAGTATGGTGTCTACAATAAACGTTATCTACTCAACAAAATCACCCAAGAAATTCAAGTTATTAAAGAGTTTAAACATAGCAGTACACTGATGACCCTTGAGCTTTCCAAATCCCTTGAAGAAGATATTGGTAATGATAAAGCCATTATGTTAATGACACGTACCATCGCCCGTCTTTTAATGAAAACATCACGTCGTAGTGACATAGTCTCCCATTATGGTAATGGTGTTTTTGGAATGTTATTGAAACATACTGACATAACCAGTGCCACAAAAGCAAGCGAACGGTTGATTGACTTAGTCTCTAACTCAAACTTCTTCTTAGCCGAAAAAGAGATTCAATTAAAAGTATCTATTGGTATCTCTTCAATTACTCCTGATCAAAGCACAGAAGAGATTTTAGTGGGAGCTCTTGATGCTATGGCTCTGGCCTCTTCTAATCCAAAGATAGACTATACTATTGCACCACTACCACAACAGAAAAAAGAAGAACCTACGGAATGAAACTCGAAATTGTTACCTACCCTGATAAACGATTAAAACTTATCTCAAAAAAAGTCATAAACTTTGACACCAAACTTCATCAACTCCTTGATGCCATGAATGAGAAGATGTTAACCTCTAATGGAATTGGTCTTGCCGCAATCCAGGTCAATAAACCTCTTCGAGTTATGCTAATTAATCTTCCTGATGATGAAGGTGAGCAGTCTGTGGATAATCTTATTGAAGTTATTAACCCAACTATAACAGCACAAGATGGTTCCATTTTCTATCAAGAGGGCTGTTTAAGTGTTCCAGGTTTTTATGAAGATATTGAACGTTTTGAAGCGATTACGATGACCTACCAAGACCGTCATGGAGTAGCACAGGTTATTGAAGCAGAAGGGTTACTTAGTGTTGCTATTCAACACGAACTCGACCATCTTGATGGAAAACTCTTTATCGAAAAGCTCTCTTACTCACGTCGAAAGAAATTTGAAAAAGAGTATAAAAAAGCCCTCAAAGAAAAATCAAAAGCCTAGTTACTTCCCTATTTTCTATGCCATAAGCATTTTAAACATTTTCTCCCCATCGACGTCTTGAGTTAAAAATTGCGTCTGCTGTTGCTATTGCAAGCACGATACCTGAAACTAATATTCCCACAAATAATAAAACATCTAACATCTTTTCTCCTTTAGTATTCATACTATAAACCTAAATAGTGGCAAAATCGTGGCAACAATATTGTGATACGCAAAGGCTATCATAAGCCTTGGTAGTATCAATTGTTGTTTTTAGTTTAATAATAGTATTATATATTTACTAATAGAAACTTAAGGCAGACAATGAAAAAACTTCTTTGTGCAACATTTGAAGGTATCGATGCCCATCGAGTAAGTGTCGAATCCACACTTACAAAGGGTTTGCCTTCTTTTAACATCGTGGGAATGGCAAACACTGCTATCAAAGAGTCCATGGAGCGCGTAAAATCAGCCCTGCTCAGCAACGACTTTATCTTTCCTCCCAAACGTATCACTATCAATCTTTCTCCTTCTGATTTAAAGAAAGAGGGCTCACAATTTGACTTAGGTATAGCACTCCTTATCGCACTTGACAACACTAAAGTTGACTTAGAAACATGGTTTATCTTTGGAGAATTAGGTTTAGATGGAAAAGTTAAAGAAAATAATCTTCTTTATGCCTTAATACTTTCTCTCGTAAACAGTGCCAACCTAACTAAGGCGATGGTGCCTAAAGAGAGTTTAAAACGTCTTAGTAATATCCCAAATGTCACTTTTATTGGCGTTGATCACCTCAGTGAAGCTATCAGTATTTTAAAAGAAGAAACAGAAGCACAAACCGTTGTTCAAGGAGAAGCCATTGCGTATGAATTTCAAGAATACCAAAATGTTAAATACTATTTCAAACAGGAGTATCCTCTCGACTTTAAAGAGGTCAAAGGTCAAGAAATTGCTAAAAGAGCAGCACTTATCAGTGCTAGTGGAATGCATAATCTCTTGTTAGAAGGCTCTCCAGGATGCGGAAAGTCTATGATAGCCAAGCGACTCCAGTACATCTTGCCACCCGTAGATAACGATGCCCTTTTAGATATTGCTAAACTCGACACCCTTGATGGTAAGGAACCCCACTTTTCACCACTTCGACCCTTTAGATCGCCCCATCACTCCTCAACTTTAGCCAGTGTTTTTGGTGGGGGTTCCCATCAAGCACGTATTGGTGAAATTGGTTTGGCTCATAATGGCATTCTTTTTTTTGATGAACTACCGCACTTCCAAAAGAACCTGCTAGAAGCCCTACGTGAGCCCTTAGAAGATAAAAAGATACGAATTTCTCGGGTGAACTCTAAAGTTGAATATCCTACAAACTTTTTGTTTGTAGGTGCTATGAATCCCTGCCCTTGTGGCAATTTACTCTCACAACAACATGAGTGTCGCTGTAGTGATATTGAAGTGTCACGCTATAAAAACCGTCTTTCGGAACCTTTTTTAGACCGAATTGATTTAAGCATACAGATGCAAAGCTCTCAAGCTAGTGATCAACCCTCTTTTAGTTCCTATGAGTTGCATCAGGCGGTGCTATCAGCACATGATAAACAAAGAGTGCGTCAACAACCTACTCTAAACGGAACTCTAGATGATGCACAGATTGAAATCTATTGTCAACTAAGTACTGAGGCTTTAGAAACGCTAGAAATGGCCTCAGGACGTTTTGCACTCTCTTTTCGCGCTATTAACAAGGTTAAAAAAGTAGCACGGACTATTGCGGACCTTGATAATCAAAAGATGATAGAAAAAAAACATATCTTAGAGGCATTAAGTTATCGTAGACGCTAAACCAATATTTTAAAGAATATTGTGTATAATTAATTTATTATCATAAAATATAACATTAGGTTGCCTCATGATATCTGCTAAAGCTCTTTTAGAATACTCCAGTTCCCTCTCAATTCTTTACGCTGAAGATGAAGAGCTATTAAGAGATGGTCTCAGTTCTACCCTCACTAAACTTTTCAAATATGTCTACATTGCAAATGATGGTCAAGAAGCCATTGATTTGTATGATAAGCATGACGTTGACATCATCTTAACTGATATTAATATGCCAAATATTGACGGTGTTGCCTTTATTCGTCATGTTAAAGCATCAGGAACAGAAAACCAAAAAGTTATCGTCTTAACAGCACATAAAGAAGCCGAACTTTTAATTACTCTTATTGATGTTGGTATTAATAGTTTTATCAATAAACCGGTTGAAAAAGAGCAGCTTATTGAAGTTTTATATCACAACTGCCAAACTGTAATGGACCACAAAATGGTACTGCAGTATGAACAAGAGTTACAAGAATCACTCACACAATCTGAAAAACAAAATCGTATTTTAAACCATAAATTGGAACAGATTGCTCATGAAAAAAACAAAAGTGCCATAGTACATAGACCCAATGAGACCCATACCCAACAAAAGAGTGATGTTGATTATTTTGAAAACTTACTACCTGATGACTTAGATGAACTCTCCGACTTAGAAATTGAACTTAGCAGTTATATCTATCTTCTTTTTAACAACAGAGACATTAGTCTTGAGTATATTTCGAAATTAGCAACACTCTTTAGTAACTATGCACGAGTGCTTAACACCTACATGGAGTTTGCAGACATTGGTAGCGCGATGTTAAAACTTTCGCAGACCATCCTCGATCAAAAAGATCAAATATTTGAGTACAAAAATGAAACAGCTACCTACCTTGAAAGTTTTGAACTTACCCTTTTAAATTTTAAGCAAAAAGTTTGGGACACCTACTCTGAAAACCCTCGCTACTACAATGCCTCACTCATCAGCGATATGGAGTTGATTACGCAATTTTTAATCCAAGATGCTTCACAACAAAATGATGTTGACTTTTTTTAGGAGTTTTCGATGCTAAACCCACATTTGCGTATTGGTCTTACCCATGGTCTTGTTGTTGTTATCTTATTAATAAATATTTTTCTTTTTACTGAAAACATTTATGCTCTATTGCTCCAAGGAGTACTTGTTATCGCTGTTATCTTGCATCATCAAGATGATGTATATGTTAAAAGAGAGCTCTTCAATGTCCAAAAAGAGCTTCAAGATGATAGAGACATTTTTAATGACAATATCATAATTTCAGAAACAAACTTACAAGGTGAAATCACGTATGTTAATAATAAATTTGTTACGATTAGTGGTTATTCACGTCAAGAACTATTAGGGAAACCTCATAATATTGTACGGCATAACGATACACCATCAGAAACATTCAAAGTCCTTTGGAACGACATCACTAATAACAAAATCTGGCATGATACACTCCGTAATTCACGTAAAAATGGTACAAGCTATTGGGTAGAGTCTACTATTTTACCCCTTTTTAAAAACGGTAAAAAAATAGGTTACCGTGCCATACGTTTTGATGTTACCGATAAGATTATCGCTAAAAGCCGTGAAAATCTTTTACAAAATATTATTGACAACTCAGATGATATGATTCTAGTTCTTGAAAATCATAAAATTTCTCTTATTAACAAAACACTTTTGAATTTTCTAGATTTTTCATCTATTGATAATTTTCTATCCAAACACGAGTGTATTTGCGAGCTTTTTGAAGAGCGAGAAGGATACCTTCACAACACCGATAGGAACTGGCTTGAAAAACTTAAAGAGAGCCCTATTGCAAGTAAAGTTGTTCTCAAAAATAAAAAAAGCCAAGAAGAGTTTTTCTTTGAACTGCATCACTCTGAATCAACGAATGATGATTATGCCTTAGTAGCACTGCATGATATTAGTTTTTTTGAAAAAGAGAAAAAATCTTTGCAAGCACAAATTTATCAGGGTGAAGAGAGTCTTCAAATTCAAGAACAACAGCTCCAAGAGCAGTCTAAACGTTTTGAATTTGCTATTAACACCAGTCGTGATGGTTTTTGGGACTATAACCTTATCACTTTTGAGTTTTATCTGAATGAGGGGTGGAAAGAACGCTTAGGTTTTACCAAAGAGGATGCTCCTACATACGTTGACTTTATGAACCTTATCATAGAGGAGGAACGTATTGAACCCCATCTTGCAATTCATGACGCAATCGAAGCTCATGATGGAACGTTAGAGTATGTGCATTATCGAACTAAATACACCCTTATAACAAAGTATGGGGAACGTATTAACATTGATGATGTGGGGGATGTCTTTTTTGACGATAACAAACACCCCATACGTATTACAGGTTTTCAACGTGATATTACCGCTCAAGTCAAACAAGCTAAAATCATTGAAACCCAAAACCGACTCTCAGCTATGGGAGAGATGCTTTCAAATGTTTCGCATCAATGGAAACAACCCATTGGTGCTATTAACAACATCTTAAATGATATTGAATTTGATATTGAACTCGAGGACTTAGAGAGCATTCCTAGTGATGACTTTTTAGAAAAATCAAAAAAGATTAAAGAGTTAACCCGCTACTTAGGTAATACCATTGAAGACTTCCGCTCCATGTCAAGTTCCGATAAAAGAAAAGAGCACTTTAGTATCACCTCTCTTATTGATGAAGCACTAAAAATTATGGAGATTTCATTAACCCGTCATGAAGTAAACGTTGATGTTGCTCAAAGTATACAAAGCGCACAAGAGTTATACGGTTATAAAAGAGAGTTAATTCAAGTTGTTGTCAACATTCTCAATAACGCTAAAGATATTTTAAAAGAGAAAGGTATTAAAGAGAAACAGATACATATCTCTTTTGAAAGTACGTCTCATTCTGAAAGTATTTTTATTAACGATAATGCAGGCGGCGTTCCTGAAACTATCATTGGTAAGATTTTTGAACCTTACTTTACAACAAAACATGAAAGCATGGGAACGGGAATTGGACTTTATATGTCTCAGAAAATCGTCAAAGAGTATTTTAATGGCGATCTGAGTGTTAGGAACAATGACGAAGGAGCACTTTTTAATATCTGCTTAGATAAAGATCTACTACTAAAATAAGTGTTAACTCAAAGAGCATCAATGTTTTCTTGGCTTGTATGAGAGGGCCTTGAAGACTCTAGTATATCTTTGTGACAAGCCTCTTAATAATAGCAATACCACTCCCCTAAATAGATTTTTATCTTTACAACTATATAACACAAAAATTTGATATTTATTAATCAATTATAAATCTATAAAATTAACTTATAAAAATTAGTTTAACTTAAATTTATATCTAGATGTGACAAATATGTGAGAGTATTGCGTTAAAGTTCTCTCATATAAAACTATTGTTGCCTAAACAACAATAACCTAAGGAGAATGAATGTTAAAAAAAATCTTAATAAGTGGGCTAGTAGTATTGAGTATGAGTAGCGCGATAAATGCAAGTGATTATGACTTAAAGACAAACATGTATAAGCTTAATGATGGACTAACAGCAGTACAACTTGGTATGTTAACAAACAATCCAAAAGCAACTCTTGCTGCAGTAAAAGAATTTAAAAAAGAGATTGACGAACTTTTAGGTGATAAAGAAAATATTAAAAACCTTTTACCTGAGAAGCTCAAGTATAAAGCCAGTATGGCAACTAATGCTGCAACAAGTATTGACAAATATATTAATGAAATTGAGTCGGCCTGTTCTGACAAATCTTTAAAAAAGATAGAACGTGAAAATCGTACACAAAAAGCTTTTTTAAACATACAACACCAATGTTTTAGATGCCATAACATGGTTCGTGATTGGGAATAACATCCCTTTTTCTTGAGATGTTTCACTGACATCTCAAAACCCCTCTTCAAATACCATCTCACCCACCCTAATTAAAACTATGCTAAAATCATTGCACTTATTATTATGAAAACTTCATACGTAACGTAACTGATGACCTTTCATACATGCAAACCTAAAGGATTTTGTGATGCAAAATACTATTCCTGAGTATCTACAAGTTGTTATTGACAAAATAGCAGATCTAGAAGAAGAGATAACCCATCTTGAATCACGAGAGCGTGACCTAGCAGAGACACTTGAGAATGCAAACCAAGACATCAATGAGCTCACAAATACCAATGAAAGCTTACAAGAGGACAAAATTGCCTTAGCCCAACAGTCCGAAATTGAGAAACAGGGTCTACGTGAAATCAACAATGTTATTAGCGAACAACTACGTGATGCCAACGCTTCACGTGAAAGTTTTCAAACACAAGGCAATGATGTTGAGAGCACCCTTACAACACTCAAACAAGAGTATGCCAGTGCCCAAGATGAAATTACCACACTAAAAACACAGCTAAACTCTCAAAAACTAATGGCCGAAACCCTTCGCGTCAAAAATGATCAGTTTGAATCTAATCAAAGCAGTATCAATAGCGAACGTACCCGTTTAGAGAGTGAAAATGCTGCTCTAAGCCTTGTTAATAGCTCTATCGCTGCTAAAAGTAGTTCGGTTAATGAAGAGAGTGACTCAAAGATAAAAGAGCTTGCAGAGCTTCAAGAACAACTTGAATTTGACTTACGAAAAGCACTCCGTGATATCAAAGAGTTAGAGATTGAAAAAGGGGCACTACAAGACCAAAACATCCAATTTCGAGAACTCCAATTAAAAGCAGGAGAGGATAAACTCTCTATCAGTGCACAAAGTCGTGGTATTTCTGAAGAGAATCGTCAACTTATAGAAGAAAATGAAACATTAAACAGTACCAAAGCCTCTCTACTCGATACTAAAGAGACTCTAGAAGTTAGAAACAATGAACTCGGCGAAAAAAATGCACATCTCAATCATGATAACGATGAACTCACCCACAAAAATGCCCAACTCACCACCGCTAACGAACTCCTATCCACAGAAAATAGCACTCTTAAAGATAAAGTAGAACACCTAAGCGCTGAAAACAACACCCTAAAAAGAGGCAACGAGTACCTCACCAACGAACATGCTAAAATCCTACAAAAAAGTAAAATGCTAGCCGAGATAAATAATAACCTAGTATCCGAGTCCCTAGCTGTAGAACTTAACCAAGATAATGAAGAAAGCAAGGAAGAAGTTCAAGAAGAAGAGACACAAAAATAAAACCCAAAGGGAATATCCCTTAACTATTTATGCCAAAGGCATAAACATCAAGCAAAGCAAAGAAAAAAAAAGTTTCTACTGAAAAAGATACTCTCTAAACAAAAATATATTGTAAAAAACACTGCCTACGTCGTAAAAAGTTCAGATTTGGCGTAGTAGGTGCTGAAGTTGAGTTGAAGGCATACATCGGTACGTCGATGCTCAGCTGAAGTGCCTAATGTACTTTTTACAAAAAATACTTCTTATGTCGTAAAAAGTTCAGATTTGGTGTAGTAGGTGCTGAAGTTGATGTTGAAGGCGTACATCGGTACGTCGATGCTCAGCTGAAGTGCCTAATGTACTTTTTACAAAAAATACTTCTTATGTCGTAAAAAGTTCAGATTTGGCGTAGTAGGTGCTGAAGTTGAGTTGAAGGCGTACATCGGTACGTCGATGCTCAGCTGAAGTGCCTAATGCACCGAAGCTGAGCTTTTTACTAAAAGGTTGCTACTACGAATTGGGTAATTGCGAATCCACCTACTACAAGCCAGATA
>Ga0256826_1000146_pt1 | contig 37416 bp, 32 predicted proteins | sample CV79metaG_FD_185975 | JGI IMG/M metagenome (GOLD analysis project Ga0256826, IMG submission 185975) | Hydrothermal vent microbial communities from East Pacific Rise, Pacific Ocean - CV79 | ecosystem: Environmental > Aquatic > Marine > Hydrothermal vents | place: Pacific Ocean: East Pacific Rise...
TGATACAGATTTGGAAAATATTATTTCAGCACCTGAAACTCCTAATATGCCTGATACAGATTTAGAAAATATTATTTCAGCACCTGAAACTCCTAATATACCTGATTCAGATTTGGAAAATATTGTTTCAGCTCCTGAAACTCCTAATATTCCAAACAGCGATGAAAATATTATTTTAGAAAAACCTAGCATACCTGAAATTCCAATTGAAAAATTTAATTATGTTATAGGAGATATAAATCTTCCTAAAAATCTAGAGAACTCATCTTTTGAAATTATTTTTGTAGATTTAGCAGATGTTGAAACTAATGGAGTGGTTGAGACAGATGGTTTTTGGGCAATTAAATTTCCTTTGGTTGATGATAGTAGTGATAAAAAATATTTTATTGAACTTCACTCAATTGAAAATGGAGTTGTTACCGAATATTTTATTGATGGACAAACTTTAGAAATTTTTCCTAAAAATAGAGTCGAATATATTTTCAATCGAGAACTTGGGAAATATTTCCCAAATATTGAGCCAATCTCTGTAACCTCATCAACAGAAAATATTGGGAATATAGATTTAGAAAGTTTTGAAAAAGATTTTGCAACTATTTCAGGTTCAATTATTTCAGAAACAGATTTAAATTTTGTTTTTGAGGCGACAGATATTGAAACTGGAGATACAATTATTTTTGAAAATTCAAATATTGGTTATAGTAAATTTGGTTTTAAAATAGATAAAAATAGAAACTATCTTCTCTCAATAAATATTTTGGAAGATAATCAGGTAACAGATAAATTTTATATAAATTATAAAAACGACAATATATCAAATATAGATATTTTTTCAACTAATGAAGTTGAGTTTAATGATTCAAATATTCCAATATTTTCAGAATATTTAAAACTTGAAGATGATGTAAATATCTCTTTAAATTTTATCGACTATTACAGTTCAATATACATTTTAAAAGGTTCTATTTTTACTGAAATAGATGAAAATATATCTTTAACAATTTTAGATGCAGAAAATGGTAGATTTATTGATGAGGTTCTATTAACAGATTTTGATTCAAATTCAAAAAGTTTTTCATATTCAATAAATATTGGACGAAACTTAGACAAAAATAAGTTAGCAATCTATTTAACCAAAAAGTTAAATGAAACAACTCACTATATTTATAGTAGTGAAACTGCATCTTTGAAATCTTTTCAAGACAATGATCTTATAGAGCTTGAAAAAGGTTTAATTCCAAATATTGAAATTTTCCAACCTTTAACAATTTTAGCTCATTCCACAACATTAAATTTAGATTTAACTGAAATTAAAAATTATAAAATTAAGGGAAATGTCTCAATTCCACAAGATTTTAAAATTGGTCAAGTTTGCAAAGATTCTCTTGGTGTTATTAAATATGGAGATGATTGTAATTTTTCGATGGAAAATTTAGGATTTAATTATATCTCTATCAATTTTATCGATATTGATAATAATAGTTCTTCATCTTTAGATATTGATAGTTCAACATATATTTTTGAAACAGATTCAGATAAGAATTTAACTTTAAAAATTGAAATAGCTAAATTTAATAAAGTTGAAAATAGGATTATTTTTCAAACATATCAGATTCAAAATTTAACAGATTCAAAATCACTGATACCTTTTAGAGACTATGAAGATACTCCAATAATAAATTTAGATGATACAAATAGTTCAATTGAAATAGATTTTGATTTAGACTATATTTTAAGTAGAAGATTTAAAATTTCTGGAAATATTATCAAAACCGATCTAATTCAAGATCTTGAGATCACTATTTTAGATGCGGATAGTGGAGATATTATAGGATTTAGTAAAGTTGATAGTTCTGAAAATTATCTCATCAATTTAGAAAAATTAGCAGATGACAATAGTTTAAATAATAATATTATGTTTGAATTATCATTTTCAAGAGATGGAAATCAAGAAATTTTCTTTTTTGATGGAGATCATGCTTTAGTTCCAATTGAAAAAGTGTCTGAAATTCAGGTTGGATATAGATGGGTTTTTGATAAAAATAGTTCAGGTTTTATCTCTTTAGAAGATTCTAATTTAAATAAAATTGCAAATATTGATTTAACAGCTCTTTTAAATAGTTTTGATAATAGTCTGTTTAGATTTGAGGGTTCAATTCAATTAGGTAAATATTTTAAATCTGATGAAAACAACTCAATTTCAATTGAACTTATTGACAAGGACAGTGGTCAAACAATCGATTTTCTAAATTTTGAATCTGAACAAAATGAGAATAATTTCTCTTTTAAAGCCTCAATTTCTGAAAGTGGTGAATATATAATCTCCCTCTTTACAAGTAAAAAAGATATAAATAGCATACTTGAAAATAACGGATATATCTATAATCCTCAAACTAATAGATTTTTTGATATGAGATATATTGATTATCAAACTGCTATTTCAACTAATTTAGAGATTCCAAATCCAAATCTTTCAGGATATATAACATTTAATGGTAGTTATAAAATTCATACAATCTCAATTAATCCAGATAATTTACTTGAAAATGGACTTTTAATTGATGGCACAATCTCAAATATCAGTTTAGATTCTCAAATTCTAATTTACAATAGTTTGGGAAAATTGTTAGGTGAAACTGAAATTGATTCAGATGGAAAATATTCAGTTTTACTTCCATTTTCAGAAGTTGGTGATGGAGTTTTTCTAAAAGTTAATTCTGAAAACAATAGCTATTTCATAGGTGACAATAATATAATTGTTGAAAGTAGTTCAGTTATTGAAAATAGCGATTCATTTGAATTTCCAAATGATATAAATCCAATTATTCTAAAATCTACAACTTCTACAATTTTTGATTTAAAAGAGCTTGTTACTTTTTTAAACTCTCAAAAATATAGAATTTATGGATCTATTTCAGGTTTAGATGAAAATATATCTTTTCAGATAATTGATATAAATAATCATGAATATTTAGATTCTGAAATATCAATTGATAATAATTATTCTCTTGAGATTCCAAATGGGGGTGAATTTATTCTTCATCTTTTAACTGAATCAAAAGATCTTTTTTATGATTTTAATAATAGTAAATTTGTTTTAGCTGATAGTGTAGATTATATCAATTTAGATAGTTATTGGATTCCTGATTTTCATCAAACAGGTTCTGTGACTCTAAATACAGCAGAAAGAGAGAAACGATTTGATTTAGATTTTTCAAATATGGAAAACCTATTTACACAACTGTCAGGAGATATTATTTTACCATCAGATTTTTTACTTGGTGAAAAATGTCAAATTGGAGATGAGATCCTTTTTGGAAAAGATTGTGATTCAACTACTGAAAACTATAAATTGATTAAATGGAGAGGCGGGTATATAACTCTATTTAATAAAGAAACTAAAGAAGAGATAGCATTTTTGCCTATTTCAGAAAATGGAATATCAACAGAATCTGGAATTAAATATAGTTTTCAGATAGATCTTGAAAACATAACTCAAGATATTATTTTTAAAATATCATTACAGGAAAAAGATAAAAATATTTTCAAATCTTATGATCTTTTTTACAATTTTCAAGATCAAAAAACAGTTAATAGCAAACTTGTTGTAGATTTAGATATTGACAAAACTGGTTGGTTGAATATTTCTGAATCTGCTATAAATAATATCTCATTAAATATGTCTGCATTTCGTAAAAATCAGAAACAGATAAATGGACAAATATCAACTACACCTAATTTTTCTCTCTCTAAAATTGAAGATAGTGCTTTTGTCTATCTTTACGAATTTGAAACTGGTGAATATATAGATTCTATGGAATTAAGTTCAGATATAAATTTCTCTTTTGATGTTGGAAATAGCGATGGTAAATATATCCTAGCTGTTGATTTAATTCATAAAGATAGTATTTCTTCAGATAATAGTTACACTAAAACTCTATATTTTGATTTTGGAATTGATCATAATAGTGAAACCATTACTGTAATTCGATCTGATGAGGTTAATTTCATTGAAAAAAATGGAAATATTATTCCAGATACAAATTATCTTGAAGTTAATGAAACTGTTAATCTTCTTTTAGATATTCAAACTGATTCAGGTCTAGACATTTCAGGTGAAGTTGTTACAGATATTTCTACAAAATATATATATCTTATTTTTCAAGATTATAAACAAAATATTAACTATTATTCAGCAGTTGAAAATAAAAATTTTGTAATCAAAGATATGAAAAGTGGAAATTATACTGTCTCAATTTTTGCAGAAGATATAAACGGAAAATTCTTTCAACTCTATTTAACTGAAAATGGATTTATGAAAAATAGTGACCTCATCTGGAGACCCTCAATTAAAGATGATGGTTCAATATATTATGCTCCTGAGGATCTTAAAATTTTTACTCTTAATTCGAATAGAGATAATATCTCTATAAATTTAACTGGTTTCTCAACTACTCTTCAAGAGTTTAATCTTAATATTAGTTTAGATAGTTTGAAAGTTGAATATGGAGAACTTTTTGTTCCTAACAGTTCTATAAACTACTATATTAATTGTCAAACTGCGGGAGAGTGTTCAACTAATGAGATAAAAACAGATTTAAGTTTTCAGAGTATATCTCCAAAAAAAGATTACTATTTAAATCTTTGGATTGATAATAAAAGCTATTTTTATGATAGTGAAACTGATAAATTAAAAACTGGGGTTGAATGGAGTGCTTTTAATAGTTTAGACATTAAAGTTTGTCCAACTTCTGAAAATAGTTGGAATTGTGATTGGGATAATAGTTTTTCTTGGAATTGGAAACCTGATGTTTCACCATATAATTTAGAAAATATGAGTAGTAATATTAATTTAGATATAGAACTTCCTAAAGAATCTCTACTTTCAGGAACTATTAATTTAGGTCAATCTTTTGCAAATTCAGATTTTAGGATAGTTATCTATCAACTTTACAGACCAATTTATCAAGATAGCGAAGTTCAGACTGATGAAAATGGGATAGTTGATCTTTCAATTAAAATTGAGCCGATGAAAGATTATCGAATTGAGATTTTTAACTATAAAGTTCATTATGTTTTAAGTTTAAATAGTGATGGAAGTTATCAACTGATTTCAAATAGCAACTCTTGGAAAGATGATCAATTTGGTTCAAAAGAGTCAGCTTTAATCAATTTGGAAAACAATCTTGATTTTGGAACTATTGAAATTACACCTTTAAAAGATCTGAAAATTTCTATCACAAATATTGAAGATGATGAGTCTATTTATGTAGCAATTTTTAAAGATACTGGAACTTATTTTGATGGTTTAAATGAATCAAACCATAGTTTAGTTGAGATGAGTGTAGAATCTGGTAACTATAAAATGATCATCTACACTTCAAATCATGATTCAGGATATGCTATAACTGAAACAGGAGATAATAATTTCAGCGAATTTAAATGGGATTTTAACTCTGCTTTAGATATTACAATTGATCAAACTTCAGCAGATACAGAATTAAATATTTATCTACCTAAAAATGAGGATCTGAAATCTATTTCAGGAACAGTTAATTTGGGTGATGGCGACATTGAAAGTGGTTGGATTGAAGTTTATAATCAATATGATATACGAGGTTCAGTTGTTGAATCAAATGGTTCATTTATAGTTAAAGGACTTAAACCGTCCGTAGATTATAACTACACTATTGAATATAGTTCTTGGAATTTTAACAATCTAGTTATTTCTGAAAATGTTGGTACTTGGAATGTTGGGGATATGCACAATAAAGATATTTCTAAAAGTGAATATTCATACACAATTTCAGGGCAAATCAACTTTTCAGGTTCTGAATCAGTTGATATTCGAGCAATGCTAATTAAATTTAATAAAGATAAAAACAGTTGGAAAATTATTCAAAAAAGTGATCTGACTGAAAGTGGCGAATATAGTTTTAGCTCAATTCAATCAATATCAAACATTGAATATTATGTTTGTGCTGGTATAAAAGTTAAAGATTCAACTGGAACTCATTACAATAGATTTAATTCAACTAATACAGATCAAGATCTGCATATTTCAGGAATTGAGACAAATTCATCAATTAATATATCTATATTGAAAGAGACTGTGAGTAATTAATGGTGAAAAAAATTGTTATTTCCATTACGGGAGCAAGTGGATATAGTTTAGGAATGAAAGTTTTTGAACTTCTCCCTAAGGGGATTGAAAAACATCTTATTTTAACAAACCATGCAAAAGTTGTGGCAAATTATGAAGAGAATATCTTTGTATATAACGAAAGCCAGATTGAAGCTCCAATATCTTCAGGTTCATTTGGGGCTGATGCAATGATTATAGCTCCATGTTCAATGAATACATTAGCTAAAATTTCTGTTGGAATTGCGGATAATTTAACTTCTAGAGTTGCATCTGTAATGATTAAAGAGCGAAAAACCCTTCTTCTTGCTCCTCGAGAATTACCACTTTCACCGATTCCTCTTGAAAATATGTTGAAACTTTCTCAAATTGGGGTTATTATTGCTCCACCAATTATCGCTTACTATTCCGAGATTGAAACTCTTGAAGATATGGAAAATTTCATTATTGGCAAATGGTTTGACCTTTTAAATATAGAAAATAATCTTTATAAAAGGTGGGAATAGTTTATGAAAAATGTAGATTTCTTTTTTCTTTCTGCAATTACAGTTCTTTATGTTGAAGATGATATTGGTGTAAGAGAAAAGATGATGTTAAATATAGATTCAATTTTCAAAAAAATTATCTTAGCTGAAGATGGTGACGATGGCTTAAAAAAGTTTTTTGAAAATAAAGATGAGATAGATTTAATTATTTCAGATATTAAGATGCCAAATCGAGATGGTTTATCGATGGTTCAAGAGATTCGTAAAGTTGTCAAAACTCCTGTAATTATCACAACCGCTTTTAATGAAATTGATTATCTTCACAAATCTATATCTGTTGGAATTAGCGAATATATTCTTAAACCAATTAAAGTTAAAGAGTTACTTAATTTGATAACTAAGATTTTAAAAGTTGATGAGGTTTTGAACATATCTGAATTTAGTTTTATATTTTCAACAAGTGAGTTGTATATGAAAAAAGATTCAATCCCTCTCACTTTTCAGGAGGGAGCTTTTTTAAATTTGCTATTTAAGAATCGAGATAGAACTCTTCTTTATGAAACAATTCAAAATCAGCTTTGGGAAGAATATGTTCCAGAAACTACAATTAGAAGCTTAGCTAGGAGAGTTAGAAAAAAATTCCCATATATTGAAACTGTAACAGGTATCGGTTACAGAATCGAAAATAGAGATTAATAGCTCTTTAACTAAATTCTGACAACCTTTTAATCTCCTCAATATAATCTTTTATACCATTTTCAAGTGAGAATTTTGGGGAGTAATTAAGGTTTGAAACTGTGTTAGATATATCTGCTTCTGTGTAAAACTGATATTGAGTCTTAAATGGATTTGGAATATATAAATTTCCTAAATCTGTACCTAACTCTTTTTGAAGAATATCAGCTATATTTTGAAAACTTCTAGCTTTACCAGTTCCAACATTATAAACACCACTTTTTCCATCTATCGCTTTTATATTTGCTTGTATAATATCTTCAATATAGATAAAATCTCTTAAAATTTTATCACTTCCCTCGAAAAGTTTTGGTGCTTCATCTTTTAAAATTTGCAAACCAAACTGCAGAATCATCGAAGATGTTTTGCCTTTAAAAAACTCATTTTTTCCATAAACATTAAAATATCTTAATCCAACAATTTGCATATCAGGGTATCTTTTCAAATATTTATATGTAATATTATCCATCATTAATTTGCTAAAGCCGTATATATTTTCAGGAGATTCATATCCAACAGTTTGAGGACTTTTAGCATTTCCATAGGTTGCAGCACTTGAAGCATAAATCATAGTAGCTTTATTTAAAATAGCCATATCTAAAAGATTTTTAAAAGCATTTACATTTGTCTCAACCATAATTTTCTGGTCTTGAACTGTTGTATCACTAATTGCTGCTTGATGAAAAATATAGTCAAATTTATATTTACTCAATTTTTTAATATCATCTAAAGAGTTTATATCACCTCCAATAATTTCACCTTTAAAATTGATAAGATTTCTATAATCTCCAAAACTCTTTAGGTTTCCATTTGGAAATTTTTCACCATCTCGAAATTTATCAAAAATAATAACTTCAGCTTCTACATGATTTTCTTGAAAATATAAGGCTAAATTTGAACCGATAAAACCAGCTCCACCAGTTATTAACACTCTTTTATTTTTAAAATTAATATTTGTATATCTCATTTTGAAAGAATACAATATTTCTATCACTATCTGATTTGATTAGATCAATATATATTTAGTCAGTCCCAATAATCTAATATATACGAAAATTAAAATTATTAATTTAATTTAAAAACATAGCTATATTAAAACTTCTAATATCTATAATACAGTTAATAATTTGAAAAAAGGATTTTAGATATGCCTAAAATTAATAGATATGTTGATATTGACCAAGTTGAAAGAGAAGCAAAAAAAGATTATATTGATAGACACTCACCATTTGTTACGGTAAATGGTGAAGCAAAAAAAGGTGAGAAATTAGCTATTACAGTTAAAGTTGGTAATGAGTATTCTCATCCAGATGATTTTGATCATTTTATTGCAAATATCTCTCTTTTTAATGGTGAAACTCTTTTAGCTAGAGCTGATTTTGTTCCTGGAACTCTTGGAAACACAAAAAGCCAAGTTGAAGTAACTTTCAACATTGTTCCAACTTCAAATAAATTGAAATTAGTTGCTCAAAGTTACTGTACTAAACATGGTGTTTGGGAATCTGATGTTGTAACTTGTGCGGTTTCTGAATAGTTTAAATACTTTTCTAAAATAAATAGTGCATTTTATAAAAGGTTGATTTCTAAAACAGAACTTACTAAATAGAAAATTAGTAATTATAAAATTTAAAGTAGATCTCCGTGTCAAGCACGAAGATGACGGGGTTGTGTCATTATCGGGCTTGACCCGATAATCTCTATTTAGTCAGTTCCTCTAAAACAAGTTCAGAACGACTTTATAAGCTTATGTACTTATTTTATTTCTCCCCAATTTTTTCCTGATTTGCTATTTGCAACAATTGGAACTCTTAAACTTAAGCTATCTTCCATAATTTCTTTAAAAATATTTGAGTATTTTTCAATTTCAGAATCCTTTACTTCAAAAATAAGTTCATCGTGAATTTGTAAAAGAAGTTTTACATCAAGATTTTCAGATTTAATTTTATCTTCGATTCTCAACATTGCTAATTTGATTAAATCAGCGGAAGAACCTTGAAAGAGTGTATTAAAAGACTCTCTTTGAATCGAAGCTTTTTCACGAGGTGAAGTTGGTTTTACAAAATATCTTTTTCTGCCTAATATTGTGGTGACAAATCCATTTTGGAAAACTTTTGAGCTTTCAGAAGAGTAAAAATCTTTAATTGTGGAAAAGTTTTCAAAATAACTCTCTAAAATTCTTTTAGCTTCATTTTCAGAAATATCTAAAGTTAGAGATAGTTTTTTAGAACCCATTCCGTAAAGAAGACCAAAATTAACAGTTTTAGCAACTGTTCTTTTTACATTTAATTTTTCAGCAACAACAGAATGAATATCTTCACCATTTTTAAATGCTTGAACCATTGTAGAATCTTCTGAAAAATGAGCAAAGAATCTCAATTCAATCTGAGAATAATCGAGAGAAAGTAAAGAAAATCCATCTTTTGATATAAAAGCATTTCTTACACCACTTTCAACAGGAATGTTTTGTAGATTTGGATTTTGACTATTTAATCGTCCCGTAGCAGTTCCAGTTTGTCCAAAAATTGTATGAATTCTACCTTTTGATCCATATTTTTGAAGTGGTTCAAGATATGTTGAAACAACTTTAAAAAGTTTTCTATATTTTAAAATTTTAGCAATTATTGGATAATCTCCAATTATAGATTGGAGGGTGCTTTCGTCAGTTGATCTTTTTTGAGATTTAATCCCTAATCTATCAAAAAGGATATTTGCAACCTGTTTTGGAGAATTTAAATTAAAAGTATCTCCAGCTAAATTGTAAATTTCGGATTCAACTTTTTCAATTAAAGCTCTTGTTTTAATTTCAAGTTTCTTAAGTTTTTCAACATCAACTAAAACTCCCTCATTTTCCATATTAAAAAGAAGTTCTGAAAATGGTATTTCCATCTGAAAAGCTAAATTGATAAATTTTTCATCTAAATTTTGATGAAATAGATTGAATAATTTTAAAGTAGCAACAACATCTTCAACTGCATATTTTGTAGCAGTTTCAATATCAACAGATGAAAAATCTTCACCTTTTTTTACTAAATCTTTAAATTTCAACTTTTTGTGTTTTAAAAACCTATACGATAAATTATCAAGAGATAATTTTTCTGTCGAATTATTTAACCAAGCTAGAATCATTGTGTCGGAATATAGGGGTAGATCAATTTTGAAATTATTAAAAATAATATGTTTATCAAATTTAAAATTATGTCCAACTAGTTTAAATCTTTTAAATTGTTCTAAAATTTGTGAAGCTTCTAATTCGGAAACTTGTTCTTCTCCAAAAAGTTGAAAACCAATATGATTTATTGGAATATAATAACCTCCAACCTCATCAAAAGAGAAACTAAATCCAACTATCTTATCAGAAAATTGATCTATTCCTGTTGTTTCTGTGTCAAATGCAACTACTGTTTCATCAGGAATTTTAAAGAGAATATTTTCAACTTCTTCAAAAGTATTTAAAGTTTTTGCCTCAAATTTAAAATTTTTACTCTCTTTATTATCGATATATTCTTGAGTGATTTCACCAATTTTCACAAGTTGCTTTAAAGGTTCAGTAATTTCAAATTCAATCATATCATCTACAATTTTTGAAAGAGGATATTCAGGTATATTTCCAATAGTTGGTATTTCAATATCTAAATCTTGAACTAAAGTGACAATCTTTTTAGAAATATAAGCATCATCTTTTCCAAGGGATAATTTTTTAGAAGTTGAAGCAGAAATATCTGATATATTTTTATAGATATTGTCTAAGTTTTCATATTGAGTTAAAAGTTTTGAAGCTGTTACTTTTCCAATCCCTTTTACACCAGTAACATTATCAGCAGTATCTCCGACAAGAGATTGATAGTCGATAAATTGATGAGGTTTAATTTTATACTTTTTAAAAGTCTCCTCACCATTAAACTCTATAAACTTCCCTTTTTCAGATCTTAATATTATAATATTTTCGGTTAAAAGTTGAATGAAATCTTTATCAGCAGAAAGGATAAAAACTTCATAGCCCATACTTTCATACCTATTAGATAATGTAGCAATAATATCATCAGCTTCAAAACCATCTTTTTGAATTGTTGGAAAACCCATCTTTTGAATCCAATCTAATATAATTTTAAATTGCACTAGAAAATCTTCAGGAACTTCTCCTCTGTTTGCTTTGTAATCTGCTGATACATCTTTTCTAAAATTCCTACCTCCGCCCTCAAGTGCGAAAATAATATTTTGAATATCAAAACTTTTTTGAAAAAGTTGAATCATTTTTGCAAAACCTGTTAAAAGGTGGGTTGGCTGATTCTCTCTATTAAAAAGAGGTGGGATTCCGTGGTAACTTCTAAAAAGAAATCCAAAAGTATCCACAATATAAACTTTATCTCTCTCTTCCATTTTTAATCCTTTTTTTCAAAAATTATATCATTCCAATACTAAATGGAAATATTGATATATAATACTCAAAAATAAAAGGTTACTTTATGTTTAAAGATAGACGATTATATCACCTCTCTCATATTGATTTAGATGGTTACAGTTGCCAACTTCTAAGTAGTTATATTTTTGAAGATAAATTATATTACAACTCAAACTATGGTAAAGAGATCAGAACAAGAGTTGATGAAATTTTTGATGATATTGAGAAGCAAGATAAGAGTAGAAAAATTTTTATCTTAATTACTGATTTAAATCTAACTGAAGATGAGGCTGGTTATTTAGAGAGTAAAAAGCAGAGTAGCGGATATACAATCCATCTTCAACTTTTAGATCACCATATTACAGGCAAAAGTGTTGCTGAAAAATTTCAGTGGTATCATTTAAACGATAAAAAGTCTGCAACTTTAATTACTTATGAATTTTTCAAAAAAAACAATTTCGGTTTTGATGAAAACCTTATTCCAGACTTAGACAGATATGTTAATTCTGTAAATGCTTTAGACCTTTGGATTCAAGATGAGGTTGAGCCTTTTGAGTATGGAAAAGTTATGATGAAACTTATTAGTTCAGCTAGAGAATTAAATAAACTGATGTTTGCAGAAGTTGATAATCAATATAAGATAGCACTTCTAAATGGAGCTAAAAAGATATATTTAGATTCAGAAATTGATGAAAAAGATAAAAATATCTACCTTGATAATAATATGCATCAACTGAAAAAAGAGTTTTTCAAACAAGATTCAGACGATACTCTTGATAATATGCTAACTGATTTTATAGTTAAGCTTTTATCAGAAAAACATGAGCAATTTACCGTTACTTACAAGGGCTATAAAGGTTTATTAAGTTCAATGCTTGGAAATACATCAATAATTGGAAATGGATTTTTAATGAAAAATCCAGATTTTGATTTCTTTATTGATGTTTCAGGAAAAGGAAACATAGGTTTAAGAGCTAATGGAAAAGTTGATGTTTCAATTATGGCAAAAGAGCTTGGAAATGGTGGCGGACATGTAAATGCGAGTGGAGGTAGAATCAAAAATTATAGAGAAAGTTATGTTTATCAGAAAATTAGAACTAACATTCAAAGTTTAATGATTGAAAAAGAATATACAGCAAATATTCTGCCACATAAATCTAAAAAATAGTTATATTTTTTCCTTATCGATAAAACTAATTTCATAATTTTATTTAAAATCGATAAAAATTAACTCTTTTGTTATAATTACGACAATTATAATATAAAGGATAGATTTGGCTGTTGAACAAACTTTATCAATCATTAAACCTGATGCTGTTGCAAAAGGTGTTATCGGAAAAATCGTAGATAGATTTGAGAGCAAAGGGCTTAGAATAGCTACAATGAAAAAGATTCAACTTACAGAAGTTGAAGCTGGAAATTTTTATGATATTCATAGAGCGAGACCTTTCTTTAAAGATTTAGTTGAATTTATGATTAGCGGACCTGTTGTTGTTATGGTTCTTGAAGGTGAAAATGCTGTAATTGAAAATAGAGTAATTATGGGAGCTACAAATCCTAAAGATGCTGCTGTTGGAACAATTAGACATGATTTCGCTGAAAGTATCGATGCAAATGCAGTTCATGGAAGTGATTCTGTTGAAAATGCAGGAATCGAAATCAAATTTTTCTTTGGTCAAAAAGATATCTACTAAAAGTTATTTTTCTAAATGAGAATAGCTTTTAATAAAGTTGCCAAAGAGAATAGTTACTCTTTGGATTTAGAAAATGAGAGGTTTTCGGTTAAGTCTAACTTTAAGATTAAACCGAAAACTCACTCAATCCTACATTGTCATTTAGATTTCCACGGAAAAATAGATACAATTTGTAACCGTTGCGGAATAGAGATTGCTAAAGAAGTTGATGAAAAAATTGAACTTTTAATTAGTAATGGAATTTTCAACGGATTTGATGACAACTTAGATGTTGTTGAATTCCTTGATGAGTTTGTCGATTTCGATGAGATTCTCTTAAGTGAATTAGAGTTAATATCTACCAACTATTACAATTGTGGAAGTTGTGAAGATATTGGCGAATTAGAATATTAAAACATAAGGAAATATTATGGCAGTACCTAAAAGAAGAGTCAGTAAAACTCGTTCGGCAAAAAGAAGAACACACTACAAAGTTACACTTGCAAAACCAATTAAAGAGAATGGTGAGTGGAGAATGCCTCACAAAATGGACAAAGACGGGAATTATCATAAATTAAATGATTAAGATAGCTCTTGATGCGATGGGTGGAGACTTCGGTGCCGAGCCTATCGTCCAAGGTGCAGTTACTGCACTAATTGAAAGAGATGATTTTGAACTATTTTTAGTTGGAAATAAAGAGGAGATTGAGATATATCTCCCTCAAAACTTACTAAATAGAATTACAATTGTTGAAGCTTCAGATATTATATCTATGGAAGATTCAGCAACTGATGCTCTAAAAAGAAAAGATAGCTCAATTTATAAAGCTATCGATCTAGTTCGAAATGGAACAGCTCAAGCTATTGTATCTGCTGGACACAGTGGAGCTACAATGTCTTTAGCTACTCTAAGAATCGGAAGATTAGCGGGAATTAGTCGTCCTGCAATTGCTGCATTTATGCCAACAAAAGAGGGGCAAAGAAGTCTTGTTTTAGATGTTGGGGCGAATGTTGATTGTAAGCCTGAAAACCTTTTTCAATTTGGAGTTATGGGTGAAGCCTATGCAAAGAATATCCTAGAGATAGAGTTGCCTAGAGTTGGTCTCCTTTCAAATGGTGAAGAGGAATCAAAAGGAAATGAATTAACAAAAGAGTCTTTTAAACTTCTTCAAAAACTTCCATCATTCAAAGGGAATGTTGAGGGGAATAATATTTTTGATGGCTCTGTTGATGTTATAGTTTGTGATGGGTTTGTTGGAAATCTAGTTTTGAAAACAAGCGAGGGTGTTGCAGATACAATCAACTACTTTATGAAACAGAGAATCAAGAGATCACCCGTAGCAATTGCAGGAGCTATCTTGATGAAAAAAGTTTTTAAACTTCTTAAAAGAGAGATTGACTATGCCGAATATGGTGGAGCTCCACTTTTAGGGTTGAAATCATGTACAATTATTGGACATGGAAAAAGTAATCCAAAAGCTATCAAAAATGCGATTTTTCAAGCAATATCTTATGTAAATGCCGATATTGAAACAGAGATTGAGAATCGACTAAAAACAGTAAAAGAGTAGGGAAAATTTTGTTTGCTTCATTTAAATCGATAGGTGCATATATACCTGAAAATATTTTAACAAATCAAGACCTTGAAAAGATGGTTGATACCAACGATGAGTGGATTTTTAAAAGAACTGGTATTCGAGAGAGACATATCGCTTCTAAAGATGAGGTAACAAGTGATTTAGGTGTAAAAGCTGGTGAGATTGCTATTCAGAGAGCTGGGCTTGAAAAAAGTGAAATTGATGCAGTAATTTGTGCAACAATTTCGCCCGACCACTTCTGTATGCCATCAACCGCAAACCTAATCGCCTATAAATTAGGATTAAATCCTGTAACATCTTTTGATATTTCAGCTGCATGTACAGGATTTATTTATGCTTTAAATATTGCAAAATCTTTCGTTGAATCAGGTGCATTTAAAAATGTACTGATAATTGGAGCTGAAAAACTTAGCACAATTGTTGATTATACCGATAGAGGAACTTGTATTTTATTTGGAGATGGAGCTGGGGCTGCTATAATTAGTGGAACTGAAGATCCTGAAAATGCTATTATTGATGTGCATACTGGAGCTGATGGTTCATATTCAGATTATCTTATAACTCCTGCAGGTGGCAGTTCTGAACCTTGTAGTTTAGAAACTATTGAAAATCGACGACATTTTATGAAAATGCAAGGAAATGCTACTTTTAAAGTAGCAGTTAAAACTTTGACTAAAGATGTGAAAGATATTCTTGCAAAAAATGAGATTGATTCAAAAGAGATAAGACATTTTATTCCACATCAAGCCAATTATAGAATTATAAAAGCTGTTGGCGATGCTTTAAAACTTCAACCTGAACAAATTGTTTTAACTGTTCATAAATATGGAAATACCTCATCTGCCTCAATTCCAATGGCGATGAATGATATGTATGAAAAAGGTGAATTAAAAAAAGGCGAACTGATGCTTTTAGATGCTTTTGGTGGCGGTCTAACTTGGGGAAGTGCTTTAGTTCCATTTAATGGTAACTAAAAAACCATATCTATTTTATATCCAAACAGTTATCGGGCTTTGACCCGATAATCTATATTTAGTCAGTTTCAAATTTTAATATACCATTTTCAAAACAGCGAACAGCTGAACTAAATGCAAAATGAAAATTGTATCCCCCCAATTCACCTGTAACATTTAAAGATTCACCAATAAAATATAGATTTGGAACTATTTTGCTTTCCATAGTTTTATTGCAAACCTCATCAGTTGAAACTCCACCTTTTGTTACTTCTGCTCTTGAATATCCAAAATTTCCAGCAGGTGAAAATTGATAATTTTTAAGAGATTCTAAACTATCCAACTCATTTTTTGAAAGTTTGTTTATAGCTTTATCTTTAATGTTTAGAGATTTTAAGAACTCTAAAATAAACTTTTTTGGTAAAGGTATAGCAGTTGAAATCTGTTTTTTGCCTACTAATATTTTTTCTAACTTAATATTAGGTAAAAAATCTATAATTATTTTTCCACTTTTCCAATAAAGAGATGAGTTTAAAATTAAAGGTCCTGAACAACCTTTGTGAGTAAATAGCATATCTCCAAACAGAGTTTTATTACCAATTTTAGTTATAGCTTTTATTGAGAGTCCGCTCAAATCTTTAAACCAGAATTGCTCTTTCTGAACTGTAAAACCTACTAAAGCTGGATTCAAATTTTCAATTTTATGTCCAAATTTATCAGCAATTTTAAAAGCTATATTTGACGATCCTAAATTTGGAAAAGATAATCCACCAGAAGCTATAACTAACTTTTTTGATTTTATAGTTTCTCCTGAACTTTCAATCACAAATATATCTTCCAAAATAGATATATCTTTAACTTCTCTACCTAAAAATTGTTGAACCCCTCTAATCTCTTTTTTAAACATTGATACAACATCATTTGAGGAGTTACAAAAATATGAACCTTTAACATTTCTATTATCAATTTTTGGAAAAACTCCTCGATCTTTACAAAAACTCAATAATTTATCAGAACTAAAATTTTTCAATATAGGAGTTATAAAATTTTTATCGCTCAAATAGTTGTTTGACGATATTTTAATGTTAGTTATATTGCATCGTCCTCCACCAGAAATTTTAATTTTTGCACCAATTTCAAAATTTTTATCAATTAGAGCTACTTTATCACCGCCTTTAAGAAGAGATGCTAACATCAATCCACTTGCACCTGCTCCAATAATTGCTATATCAAATATTTTCAAGAAAAACTACTCTCCTAATCAAAACTTACCTCAATTTAAAAGCATTATAATATGATTTCATCATTAATTATTGGCAGGTAAAATTCAATTGAGTAACTCTAAAGTTCTAGCACTTAAATATAGACCAAAAAATTTTGATGAATTAATTGGACAGGAGACTGTCTCAAAAACTTTGAAATATAGTCTTGAAAATAATAGTTTAGCAAATGCCTATCTTTTTTCAGGATTGCGAGGAAGTGGAAAAACTTCATCAGCAAGAATATTTGCAAAAACAGTTCTTTGTGAAAAAGCTCCAATTTCAACACCATGTGATATATGCGATAGTTGTAAAATGGCAAATAGCAGTTCTCATATCGATATTATAGAGATGGACGCAGCTTCAAATCGAAAGATTGATGATATTCGAGATCTAATTGAGCAGACACAATATCAACCATCAACTGGGAAATATAAAATATTTATTATTGATGAGGTTCATATGCTAACCAAAGAGGCATTTAATGCTCTTTTGAAAACTCTTGAAGAACCTCCTGAATATATAAAATTTATTTTGGCAACAACTGATCCTTTAAAACTTCCAGCTACTATTTTGAGTCGAACTCAACATTTCAGTTTTAAAACTATAAATCAAAATTTAGTTATCGATTATCTTAAAAAGATTTTGAGATTGGAGGGAATTGATTATGATAATGAATCAGTTACAGTTATTGCTAGAAGTGGAAAAGGTTCTTTACGAGATACTTTAACAACTCTGCAACAAGCTATTCAATTTTCGAAAAATAGTTTAAATATTGATGATGTTACAGAGATGTTAGGATTAATTAATCCAGAAGTTTTAGAAAATATATTTAATTTGATTATAAAAAGAGAGCGAGATGAACTTCTAAATGAGGTAAAAGAGTTAGCAAACTATGAAGCTGAAATGATTATTGATGAGTTTATCAATTTTCTAAAAATTAAGATGTTTGATAAAAGTATAAAAATTGAGATTCATAGATTAGAAAATATCTTTTCAGCTTTAAATGAGGGTAAAACCTTACTTTTTACAGGGGCAGATAGCGAATTTGTACTATATTTTATATTTCTTAAAATGATAGCTAATGAGGTTGAAAAAAAAGTTGTAGTTATTGAAGAGCAGATTAAAGAGGTGCAAATTCAAACTATTTCAGATGGTGAAACTCAAAATATTAAACATAAAAACTCTGAAACTCCAAATGTAAATATTGAAGTTTCTCCAAAACAGTTTTTCAATAGTTCAATTATTCCAAATATTATTGCAGAAAGTGGTAATAATACTTTAAGAAATTGTATTGAGAAAAATGTTGAATTAGAGAGTTTTGAAAATGGTTCGATCTTTGTAAAGTTCTGTTTTGAAAATAAAAGTTGTGAAAATATTCTAAGATTAAATTATAATCTAATCAAAAAGATAACTCTTTCAAAATTCGATGAACGATATAAACAGAAAACAAAATTTGAATATGTGAAATGTTCTCAAAATCTAAATTTATCTAATGAAAGTTATAAAGATTTTTTTGAAAAAGATGTACTTAAAAGTATTGTTGAATCAAATTTAGCAGGTGGAAAAATAAGTGATGATAAACTTACAAACATTTTAAATTACCATCTTAAATTTGTAAGTTTTAGAGATAATATTATCTCAATAAAATTCTGTTTTAATGATGATAATGATATTAAGTCTATATTGAGAAATAGATTTGAAAATATTAAGAATATAACTATCTCAAAATTTAATGAGAGATCTAAACAGATAACTGAATTTAAATATGTTGAGTGTTTTGATAAAATTGATACTGTTAAGATTAAGGAAAAGATACCTAAAATTTCTCAAAAATCAAAAATTATCTCTGACCAACCTAAAAATTTAGATAGTTTTATATCAGATGTAAAAAATATTTTTAAGATTAATAATGAAAATATTTTGATTACAAAAAACGATATTCCTAAATCAAATATTTCAGAAAAAGAGATAGTTTCTGAAAATACAACTAAATTTCAACTTCCAAAAGTTCGTGAAAAACCAAATTTTGATGAGGTGAAGAAAGTTCAAACTGATAATGTACTATTTAATATTGCAGATGAACAGGTGGATTTTACTTTTGATGTTGAAACAAATGGTTTTAAAGGTTCTGATGTACTTTCAATCAGTTTTATTATCTCAAAAGGTGATGAAATTTTAAATAAACAGAATAGATATTATTTTCCAGAAGTTAGATTTATGCCTAAGCCTCAAGAAGTTCATGGATTAACAGGAGAAAAAATCACAAATTTCCGAAAAAATACAAACTATCCAAAGCTTTTTAAAGATGATTTAAATTGGATTATTGAAACAATTCAGGAGTTTAGTGTTACAAATTTTGTTGCTCACAATATTGGATTTGATATAAGTTTTATGCCTCCTGAAATTCATAATGGTATAAAAAATGGTAGATACTCCCTATTTTGTACTATGGAAAAAAATAAGGAGTTTGTACAGATTAGAAACTCTAGTGGAAATTGGAAGTCGCCAAAACTAATTGAAGCTTGTGAAAAACATGGAATTGAATTTGATGAAAATGAAGCTCACGACAGTAGTTACGATACTTTAAAAGCTTTTGAACTTTATAGAAAAACTGTAAAGTTAAATAAAAAGTAATTAAATCTTATCAAACTATATTTTAGGATAATATTTCATTTATATCAAAAACAAAGATTTTAAATGAAAAAAACAGATGTTTTTATCGGACTTTTTACGGCCACTCTTTTTTCAGCATATATATATCTGGATTATTTAGATATATCAAACTCAATTTTGGAAACAATATTTGGGCTTTTATCAATTTATTTGATTTTAACTTTAGATAAAAAAGCTTTATTTTTTACAGGCTTTTTTATTGGAGTTTTATGGTTTTTTTGGATCGGTTTCAGTATGCAATACTACGGTTTTGTCTATTTAATACCTTTTGTTACTATTCTATTTGGATTAGCTTATGCTTTATTTTTCTACCTCATCGGATATTCTCAAAATATATGGTTGAGAGGATTTTTATTAATTGGAATTAATCTAATTGAACCTTTTGGTTTTAATTGGTTTAAGCCTCAAATTATTTTTATCAATACTGATATTGGAACAGAGTTATGGCAGTTTGGAGCTGTTGTAATTGCAATGGTTTTAATTGTAGAGATGTTAAAACGAAAAAAATATATATTAATTATTCCCGCAATCTCCTTGATATTTTTAGCTTCAAATTTCCATAATTTAAATTATGACAAAAATCTTCCTTTTAAAATCAAAGTTGTTGAAACTAAGGTTGATCAAAATGAAAAATGGCTAAAAAGAAATCAGAAAGATATTGTGAAAATGAATATTGACAATATTAAACTTGCTATAAAAGGTGGTTATCAACTTGTTATTTTGCCAGAAAGTACATTTCCACTTTTTATAAATAGTCATCCGGATATTATAAACACTCTTTTACATTTGAGTAAAAAAATATCTATTCTAACAGGTGGTCTATATTCTGAAAATGGAGAATATTTTAATGCTTCATATCTTTTTCAAAACGAAGATTTTAAAGTTGCAAAAAAAGTTGTACTCGTCCCTTTTGGAGAATATATTCCTTTACCAAAATTTCTTTCAAATTGGATTAATCAGATATTTTTTGATGGAGTTCAAGATTTTACACCAGCATCAGAACCAACAGATTTTAAAATTGGTGGAGAATTATTTAGAAATGCGATCTGTTATGAAGCATCATCTGAAAAAATGTATAATAATGCTCCTAAATTTATGATTGCAATTAGTAATAATGGTTGGTTTTTACCATCAATTGAACCAACTTTGCAAAAACTTTTAATTCAACATTTTTCAAATATATATGGAGTAACCGTAATCCATAGTTCAAATATGGCAGGAACTGATATTATATATCCAAAATTTATAGGAGATTAGAATGACACAAACTATTATAAAACAGATTAAACACTCAATTAGAGTTAAAGAGATGATTCTTGAAAATATTCAAATAGTTGATGAGGTTAAGAATATAACATTAGCAATTGTTGAAGCATATAGAAACGGAAATAAAACTTTATTAGCAGGAAATGGTGGGAGTGCAGCAGATGCTCAACATATTGCAGGTGAATTAGTCAGTAGATTCTATTTCGATAGACCAGCTTTAGCATCAATTGCTTTAACAACGGATACATCTATCTTAACAGCAGTTGGAAATGATTATGGATATGAACATATATTTTCTCGTCAAATTCAGGCAAATGGAAAAGCTGGAGATGTTTTCATCGCAATCTCAACAAGTGGAAACTCTAAAAATATTGTCAAAGCAATTTTAGAAGCTAAAAAGATGAATATTATCACGGTAGGTTTAACAGGTGAAAATGGTGGAAAAGTTGCTGAAATCAGTGATTTTGTAATTAAAATCCCATCAAAAGATACACCTAGAGTTCAAGAATCTCATATTTTAATTGGACATATAATTTCTGAAATTGTAGAAAAAGAGATGTTTGGAAAGTAGTTTTTTAGAGAAGCCATTCCGATATATTCGAAATGGCAAAATTCTCTATTTAACTTCGTACTGTTCTCGTCCAATTTGGTAAAGATCAGCTCCAAAAGTGTCATTAATAACTGTTACAGGAAAACTTTCAACTTCAATCTTTCGAATTGCTTCAGGTCCAAGTTCAGGATATGCAATAACTTCAGAAGATTTGATTCTTTTTCCAAGTAAAGCACCTGCCCCGCCAGTTGCACCAAAATAGATAGCTTTATCTTGCACACAAGAATCTTTTACTTCTTGATTTCGTTTTCCTTTTCCAATCATACCTTTTAAACCATGTTTAATTAAAGTTGGAGAATAGCTATCCATTCTATAACTTGTAGTTGGTCCAGCACTTCCAATAGGTTCATTTGGTTTAGGAGGAGTTGGACCAACAAAATAGATAACAGCACCTTTTAAATCAAAAGGTAACTCTTTTCCTGCTTCAATCAAATCAACAACTCTTTTATGTGCAGCATCTCGTGCTGTATAGATGATTCCTGTTAAATTTACAATATCACCAGCTTTTAATTGAGAAACATCTTCGTCAGAAAGTGGGGTTGTAAAATTATAAGTTTTACTCATATTTTGTCCTTTGTGTTTTGATAACCTAACCAAGTTTTTTTATGATGAGGTAGAAAGATCTATGTTTTAAATTTGGATAGTTATTTAAACTGATAAAAAATTGTAGCAAATTTCTGAAATAAATTTTTTATACATAATGAATTAAGATTAATTTAGCGGGATTTTCTCAATGGAATATAAAACTAAATTTTAACTTCAGCCAATTTTTTTATATTATTTAAAACTGTTTCCATACTATTTTGAATATCTTCACCAATTTTCCTACCCACAAAAGATGATAAAAGTGAGAGAAATTTGAATCTATTTTTAATCTCTACAATATGAGTTATCTCAACAAGATTATTTTTTTCTTCAATTGTGTGGTAAAAATCAAAAATACATAAGATTGAAATATTATGCACATGAAAAAATCTATTTTCAATAACTTCTACAAATTCAACATTTGCAACAACAGGTGATTTTTTAGGTTTTAACTTGCCTCTTATTCCAGATTTAAACTCACCATCAATACTAGAAAAATCTAAACTAATATCCCATTCTTTCCAATTATCAACATCTTTATATATCTCAAAAATCTTTTCAGGAGTTGAATTCACCTCTATTTTACTTTCAACTTTAAACATTTTTTTCCTTTTTTAGTAATTTTACCAAAATCAATATCTAATTATCTTCTAAATGTAAAAAATGGCTTTTGATAGTTTTCTATTTGCTATTCCAAGCAAAACAAGAAACTCAAGAAGCTTTTGCAAAATAAGTTTTTTGAAAGGTATTCGGTTTCAGTTCTATTTTGTAAGAGATATTTATAAAGTGAAAATATATACTGATAGACAAAGAGCGATATAATGGGATAATTACAGAAATAGTTCTTATTTATTAGAATTATAAAATTGGATAAGATATATTTTCAAAATTTCCATAACTCTAATGCCGATACATAAATTAAAAGGAGAAAAATTGAGACACTTTCTATCATTTGAGGATTTTTCAAAAGAGGAAATTTTAGAGATTATTCAAATATCTAAAAAGGTAAAAGCGGAATTAAAAAGTGGTGTAAAAATTCCATATCTTGATAAACAGATTTTAGGAATGATTTTTGAAAAAAGTTCAACTCGAACAAGAGTCAGTTTTGAAAGTGGAATTTATCAACTTGGTGGTCATGGAATGTTTCTGTCAAGTCGTGATATTCAATTAGGGCGAGGCGAACCTGTTAAAGATACTTCACAAGTTATAAGTTCAATGGTTGATATGATTATGTTAAGAACTTTTGGGCATAAAAAAATTGAGGAGTTAGCAAACTATTCGAAAGTTCCTGTAATTAATGGTTTAACTGATCTTTGCCACCCGATTCAGATTCTTGCTGATTATTTAACGATACTTGAAAATGGAATTGAAAATCCTATTATTTCATATATTGGAGATGGAAATAATATGGCTAACTCTCTAATTATGTTTTCAGCAAAAATGGGATTTCAAATTCGAATAGCAACTCCAAAAGGTTATGAACCTGATTCTGATATTCTAAGAAAAGCGAAAAAGATAAGTGAAAACATTGTTTTAACAAATTCGCCTGAAGAAGCAATTAAAGGTTCAGATGTTGTAATTACTGATACTTGGGTTTCAATGGGTCAAGAAGATGAAAAAGAGAAGAGAGTTTCAGATTTTTCAGGTTATATTATCGATTCTGAAAAGATGAAATTAGCCAATCAAGGTTCTATTTTCCTCCATTGTCTTCCAGCTTATCGAGGCTATGAAGTTTCAAATGAGGTTATTGATGGTGAAAAAAGTAGAATATATCAAGAGGCTGAAAATAGGTTACATGCTCAAAAAGGTTTGATGATTTGGTTGGATAAAAATCGAAAATAGATTTTCTGAATATTATCGGGTTTAATTACCCGATAATATTCCAATTGATAAAAATGTGAATTAAGATAGATTAATCATCAAAATCTATATCATCTTGAACTTCATCAACATGTTTTCCAGATCCTAAAATAGGCTGAATATCACCCTCTTTTTCTAAACCATCTGCTATAAGCTTTTTAACAACTTCATTTTCAAGTTTTGATAACTTTTGAAGATTTTTACGAAGAGAATCAAGATCAGAAGCTTTTTCAATAACATAAGGAGTTAAAATAATTATTAAATTAACCTTATCTATGGTTTTAACCGTATCTTTAAATAGATAACCAACAAGTGGAATATCTCCGAGAAGAGGAATTTTACTCTCTTCTTCAATAATTTTATCTCTAATCAATCCACCAACAACAACTGCTTCTCCATTTTGAACAACTGCAATAGTTCTAACTTCTCGTTTAGTTGTAGTTGGTTGTCCATCAACTCCACCTCCAGCATCAATATCTTCAAGAGTTGTATTTATATTTAAAATAACTTTATTATCATTGGAGATTCTAGGGGTGACTTTTAAAGTTAAACCAATATCTTCTCGTGAATATGAGTTTTGAGAAGTTCCTCCAGTTGTAATAGTTGAACCTGATTGAATGGATTGAGTTTTTCCAACATATATTGAACTCTCTTGATTATTTATACATAAAATAGATGGTTCAGATAAAGTGTTTGTAACTCCATGAGTTGCTAGAAAACTTAAACTAACTCCAAGACCAAATCCAGCACCTGTTCCACCAATTAATCCAGCAGCAGTACTTGCCAAATCTCCACCATTTAACTTTGAGCTTAAACCGTAAAGTCCTTCACCTGATGAAAATCCACCCGCAATACCATATTTTAAACCTAAATTTCTAGCTTTATTTTCACTAATTTCTACAATTCTAGCTTTTACATAAACCTGTTTTCGCTCAACATCTAACTCATTAATTAACCCCATAAACTCTGCTTTTTCATTTGCAGATGCGATTAAAACAAGGGAGTTTAACTCTTTATCAAAAGTAACACTAGCTTTTGACTCACCTTTTTTATATATTTTTTTTGAGATAACTTGATTTATAATCTTGACAACATCTTCAGAATTGGCATTATTTAGTTTAATAAAGTAGATATTCTTTTTTGATAATTTATCAGGTTTATCAATTTTTCTCAAAAATATAATTAAAGAGTTAATCTGTTTTTGAGTTGCAATTAAAATTATTGAATTTGTAGATTCATTTTTAAAAATAGAAATTTTTTCAAAAGAGATTTTTGGATCAAACATCGTAGTGGAAATACTTTTTAATTGTGTATAAGCATCATTTACTTTCACATGTTTCATCTCAACAAATCTAATTTTTAAATTTGTTCTTTTATCTAATTTTGCAATTAACTTTTTAACAGTTCTAATATTTGATGGAAGATCTGTAACGATCAAAGAGTTTGTTTCTTGAGAGATTAAAATCCTGCCTGAACGACTTAGGAAACTTTTTAGATGTCCAGAAATTTTTGAAGCATTCATATTTTTAATTGGCAAAATTGCCGTATAAATCATATCCTTACTTGAGTAATTTGTAATTTCAGGAGAATTTTTATTTGCATCAGAAATTCTGCTTACAATATAATAACCCTTTTGACTATTTACAATAGTGAAACCTTTCTCCTTTAAAATAACTTGCAAAAGATGAAAAATATTCTTTTTAAGAATAGGCTTTTTTGAAATATAATTTACCTTTCCTCTAACATTCAATGGAATCAAAATATTTCTATCATCGATTTTTGCAACCATTTTAATAAACTCTTCAATCTCCATATCACTAATATTTAGTTGAACAGAGTTACTTCCTTGTGCTTCAACAGATGATAAAGCTATCACCAAAATAAGTAAAAATCTAATTAATGTCATAATCTATATCTCTTTCCTCTCCATTTCTTGAAATTGTTAAATTTAACTGTTTTATTCTATCTATTCTTTTATAAAATTTTTGAACTTGAGAATAACTTCTAATCTCTTCACCATTAATTGCGATAATAATATCTCCTGATTTTAAACCAAGACTATCAAAAGCTGATCCTTTCTTTACATAAGTAACTTTAAATCCTCGAAGTCGTCTATCAACTCTATAATCTTTGATTCGAATATTTTTCCATATCTGACCAACATTTTTCATATAGAAATTTATATCTTTTCGTTTAATTGAAGCTGATGATATCTCATCTGTTTCAGGATTTACTGAAGAAAGAACTTTGATTTTTTCCTCTATTTTTTCATTTTCAGCTAATTTATCAGCAAAATCTTTCTTTCGTTTTTTAGTTTTCTGACCTCTCTTTTTATCATTTAATTTAAGATTATAGAGCTTTCCTCTACTTTTAAAAATTGCCTCATTATCTTTTAACTCAACAAGTTCATAACCTTTATAATTGTAATCAAGATAAACAATTTCTATATTTTTTCCATCTTGAATCATAGCAAAACCATCAGAATCACTTAAATATGTAGCAGTCAATTTCCACTTTTTCAAGCTATAAACTTTCTCCTCAATTTTTGGTTTTTCAACAGGTTTAGGTTTTGAAATATCTTTTTTCTTATTATCTATAAATAGTTTTCCAATTTTATATATATAAAAATCATGATATGGAGGTTCTGAATTTTTGTTTATTCCATAAGATGGCAAAATAAAATTTAGAGTAGCTGAAATAAGAATTGCAAAAGAGATTGAGAATATGGATATATTCAGTAAAGATTTTTTAAAATTTTGCATTATATACATATCCTCCATTTTCGTGCTTCTTAAAATGTTTCATAATAAATTTAACTTTCTTAAACTTATCTTTTGGAAATATCAGAATATCAACCTTATTTTCTTGTAAATTGATTCGCCCTTTAAGAGTTCCAAACTCACCATCTGCACTCAACATAATTTTAACAGGGTGAATAACTGAATATTCTATTTTTAGATTATCCATAGAAAGCTCTTTAAATTGTTGCATATCTTTTCCAACTCTTATATTTTTAATTGAAATTGAGTTATAAAAAAGAAGAGGGAGAATATTTGCTGTTTCAAAATTAGCTATATTCATTCCAGAAAATATTATTTCACCATCAGCTAAATTTAGGAAAATAATATTTGAATCTATAACCTCTTTATCAATTACAGCCTCTTTCTGATATATTAGTTTCTCAAATTTAAACCACATCGCCTCTTTCGGCATAGTAAAAATAAGCGCTATCCAAAATATAGATATGAACAGAACAGCATTTAGTAAAATCTTTTTAATCATTCTATTTATCCACCTCCAATTTTAAGATAGCATTATGTTTATCAACTTTTTCAATTGTAAATTTTCTGATTTTAATTGTTGATTGTAAAATTTTTTTTGATAATTTATTAAGTCTATTTTTATCCATTGCCTCAAAAATAAAAGTTGTTTTATCTCCTCTTGTTTTTACTTTTGGTCTAGGATTAAAATTTCTCAAAAACCTAATCACCTTTTTTCTATTTTTCTTATTTTCCCAACGACCTCTTAAATCATTTAAGAGAACACCATCTTTTTCAACATGTGCTAAAGTTTGAAATGAGTTTTTAACCTCATCTTGCAACTTATTTCTATGGTTAAAAAGAAGAAGTGCTACGATTAATATAAATCCTATAAATAGTATATTTTGCTTATTCATCTTTTAAAAGTCACTTCCAATATATTCTCATTTTGATTAAATTCAACATCTTTATCTCTTTTTTGAAGAATAGATTTTACCTTATTTGAATTTTTACCTTTTTTTAATTCAAGTTTAAATTTTAACTCTTTTTTATTGGCAATAAGATAATCCAACTTTCCATATCTGCTAAATTTCTCTTTCTGTAACCAAGAGATAGAATCTCTGATTTCAAACTGCTTTTTTTCAATTTCTAGGTATCTATTTTTAATACTTTTGATCTGAAATGAGGTTGATGGAAGTTTATAAATGTCTCTTCTTTTTTCAATTTCAATGTTTAATGACTGTATATCTCGATTTAATTTCATAATATCTAAGCTAAAATATATAACCAAAGCTAAAGGTAAAATTGAGGCTATAAATAGATTTACTTCATCTCCATTAACTCCACGATATTTTAAATTAAATCTACTTCTAGGAGTCTGATTCAAAAATTTATAATCAACTGATGAAGTATGAGAATGTTTTAAAAGTTCAGATATAACTCCATCAATTGAGATCACCATTTTTGTAGTAGAAATTGATAGTATTGGCTCTTTAATATCTATAAATTCACTTTGTGCTGTATATATATTTCCAATCATATTTTCAGTTATAGAAAAATCATCTTTTAACCTCTCTAAAATCTGTTTTGGATTGTAAGCAATATAAATATACTCTGAATCACTATATTTTATCGCAATATATTTATAGTTTTCAATATCTTCAAACTGCCCTTCAAATATAGATTGGGCAAATTTTAAAGCATCAGACTCTCTCTTTACACTTATCTGCTCTTTTTTAACCCAATAAAATGTAGGAGATAGAATTAAGTCAAACCTATCTTTTCCATATTCAATATTTGAATCATTTGTAATATAGAAAACTTTCCTATCTTTATTGAGAATCTTCGGTAGAAATTTCTTTAACTTCAATATCAACTATCCTTTTATTTTTTAAATTATAAATAAATTTAAATGAATCATTTACCGCATTTGTTGAATATTCAACTACTCCACCTATAATATATTTATCACTTGAGTTAAACTCTTTTATATTATATATTTTCATCTTTTCACTATTTTCACTACTCTCTATCATATCACAGCTAATTGATGGACTTTCAATAACTGCTTCACTATAAACTTCTTGAGATTCACCTGATACATAAATATCAAGTTCTAAAGCATTTGCTAAATTTATACTCATAAAATTACAATCAATCATCGACTCATCTTTATCATAGCTAAAGTAGAAAAAATCTTGCCACGGAACTTTCATCACCTCTCTATCATCAGTTTGATTCTGATATTCTATTAATATCTGCTTAAATTGTTCCCAATTTACAATTAAGCCATTTAAAAATGATGTATCATTTAATAGAAGTTCTGTATTTAAATCTCTTTCAACCGAATCTGTATCGAGAGTATCTGCAATATAATTTAAAAGAAGTTCGCCGTCTCTAATCTGATATGTATTGAAAATAAACTCAAATATCGGCAGATAAATCTCTTTAATTTGAGGAACGATATCTGGAGTTGAACTATTTTTATCTTCGATAATCAGGTTGATATTAATAGCTTTTGATAAAGATTTCATCTCAAAAGATAGAGAAAAAAGTCCATCTTCATCTGAAATTGGTGGATATGCCCCAATAAATTGATAAAGTATATCTGCATCTTTTATCTCTTTTGTTATTACCGATAAAACATCTTGAAAATCTGAAATAACAACTTTTGTCTGATTTATTTTTTCAATGTTTTCAACATGTTTAAAGTTCTTTGTCATAAAACTGAAAGCATTCATAATCATTAGAGATATTAAACTTAAGATTCCTAATGTTACAAACAGTGCAACAGCTTTTCGCTCTTTTTTCATTTTAAAACTTTTTGTAAAATTATAGCAACTTACAGTTTTACTATTTTAGAATAGTTTCTATCGTTTTATGCTTGACACAAAAATCTATCAAGAATAGAGATGAGGTCAAGCAAAATTATCTTAATTTAGACAATAAATTTAAAATTGAATCAAACCATCAACAGGACTTGATGCAGTTGCATAAGGTCGTTTAGGAATTCTTCCTGAAAGATAAGCAAGTCTTCCAGCTTTTACTGCATACCTCATCGCTTCTGCCATCTGAATTGGATTTTTAGATTGAGCAATTGCAGTGTTTGTTAAAACACCGTCAGCACCTAACTCCATAGCAATTGAAGAATCTGAAGCAGTTCCAACTCCCGCATCAACAATTACTGGAACAGAAACCGCATCACGAATAAAAGCTACATTGTAACGATTCTGAATTCCGAGCCCACTTCCGATTGGAGCAGCAAGAGGCATAACAGCATGAACTCCTGCATCTTCTAATCTTTTTGCAATGATCGGATCATCATTTGTATAAGCCATAATTGTAAAACCATCTTTATATAAAACTTCAGCAGCTTTGATAGTTTCAATTACATCAGGATATAAAGTTTTTTTAGCATCACCGATAACTTCAAGTTTGATAATATCAATTCCAGTAGCCTCTCGAACAAGTCTAAAAGTTGAAATAGCTTCTTCTGCTGTAAAACACCCTGCACTATTTGGTAGAATTTTAATATCCGTACCTTTAAAATAATCCATAAGATTTTCCTCTTTTGGGTTTGTAATATTAACTCTTCTAACTGCAACTGTAATTAGTTCAGAACCACTAGCAATTGTTGCATCTTTTGTTGTTTGAAAATCTGAATATTTTCCACTTCCAACAATTAACCGACTTTTGAAATTATATTTTCCAATTTTTAATGTGTGCATCTATTCTCCAATATCTTTAGGATTTATATGTTTTTAGAATTTTATCCAATCATCAAGAAAAGAGATTAGATATAATTTTGATTATTGTGAATTATTAAAAAGAATGAAAGAATTGAAAGTGCTAAAATCATTTAATATATCCATACTTATTTTGACAGTTTTTTTCTTTTTGATAACAGTTAGTTACTGGATTTATCTTAAAGATAGTTTTGAGAATAATTACAAAACTCTTAATAGAGTTCATTATCTTAAACTTACAGATAAGGAGATAGATAATGTTCTATTTTCGCAATCTCTGTTTAGTCAGCCAAATTTTATTGAAAAAAAATTGAAACGGTTTGAGCGAGAGATCTATTTTTTACAGGACAAACCATTTTTTAAATCTGATATTAACGATAATATCAATCTGCATTTAAAAGATGCAATTAACGGTTTTGAAAAAAAGAAAAAGTTAGTTTATCAAATTAGAGATAAAAGAATGGAGTTAAAAAAAGCTATTTATCTAGTTAGTAAAATTCATACAAAAGATACTTTCCATCTTTTATATATTCAAAACTCTAAATTTACAGATATTTACGAAAGTGCTATATCTGATATTATAAATGGAAATTTAGATCTTCTTTATATGAAAAATATAATTTATAGGTTTGATATTGAAAACCGTAATATTTTTATCAGAAAATCTTTAAAAGATATTAGTAAAGTTATAAGTCTATCTTCTGAAATTAAGGCTTTAAATTTCCATATTACAGAACGGGAACTTTTTAAGAAAATTTCAGCTTTTGAAAATATTTTAGTTCAAAAATTCAAAAATGATACGGAACTATTTAATTTTGTATTTTATACTTTGATTATAGTCTCAATTACTCTACTTATTATTCTCTCATATATTTTTATAAAAGAGAAAAATCTAAAAAATAAAGTCAATAAGTTAAATATTTCTCTCCAAAAAAGAGTTGAAAAAGAGGTTACTCAAAATCGTTCAAAAGATAAATTAATTTTTCAACAGGCTAAACTTGCTTCACTTGGAGAAATGATTGGAAATATCGCACATCAATGGAGACAGCCTTTAAATACTTTGGCAATTATTGTTCAGGATATTGAAAATGCTCACTACTTTGAGGGTTTAGATGATAGTTATATAGAATCATTTTCAAAAGATGCGATGAAACAGATTGAGTATATGTCATCAACAATTGACGATTTTAGACATTTCTCTAAAGGCGAAACAGAGGGAGAACCATTTTCAATTCAGGAAGCTGTTGTAGATTCAATTAAAATAACAGAGATAGGTTTAAAAGGGAACAATATACAACTTTTAAAAGAGATTAGAAATGATTATCAAATTAAAGGTTTAAAAACTCAATATATTCAGGTTATTATAAACCTCATCAAAAATGCTCAAGATATTTTAGCTGAAAAAAGGGTTAAAAATCCGCTTATAAAAATAGATTTAAAAATTGAAAATGCTTACTCAATTCTTCTTGTTTCGGATAATGGAGGTGGAGTTCCAATAACAATAATTGATAGACTTTTTGAACCATATTTTACAACAAAACATCAATCTGTTGGAACTGGTTTGGGGCTTTATATGTCAAAAACAATTATTGAAAAAAATTTCAAAGGCAAGTTATTAATTGAAAATATTGATGATGGTGCAACTTTTAAGATAGTTGTGCCAATATTTCAAGAAAATAGTTAGGATTTAATTTGAAAGCAATAGCACTTTTTAGTGGAGGACTTGATAGCACTTTGGCAATGAGCATAGCAATTGAACAAGGAATTGAAGTAGTTGCACTTAATGTCAATATAGGATTTGGAAGCACTAGAGATAGACGAGATCATATGGAAAATATGTGCAAACAGGCTGGTGCTGAATTTATGGAAATTGATATTAGAAGTCAATATTTAAGAGATATTCTGTTTTCACCTAAATATGGTTATGGTAAAAATTTTAATCCATGTATTGATTGTCATGCAAATATGTTTAAAGTTGCAAAAAATATGATGAAAGATTTAGGAGCTTCATTTCTAATAAGTGGAGAAGTTGCGGGTCAAAGACCAATGAGCCAAAATATGGAAGCTCTTAATACAGTCATAAACTTATCTGAAACAGATAATATTCTTGTTCGCCCACTTTCAGCAAAACTTCTTAAAGAAACTTTACCTGAAAAAAATGGCTGGATCGATAGAGAAAAGTTGTTCGGCATCTCTGGACGAAGCAGAGATGTTCAAATGTCACTTGTCAAAAAATACGGTTTAAAAGATTTTGAATCTCCTGGAGGTGGTTGTCTTTTAACTGATGCAAACTTTTCAAAGAAAATTAGAGATTTTGTTAAATATGACAAATTAGAAGTTGATGATATTAATGCTCTAAAATTTGGTCGTCATTTCCGTTTAAGAGATGGAGCTAAGTTAATAATTGGTCGCAATAAAGAGGATAACGAGGGTCTGAAAAATGTAAAAAGCAAAAAATTTATCTCTCTTGAAGCTACGGGAATATCTTCTCCTTATTCTTTAATCTCAATTGATGCAACAGAAGATGACCTCTATTTTGCTCTTCGAACTCTCTTAACTTATACAAAAGCTGAAACTGATAAAGAGTATAAAATTTTAAGAGGAAATAGAGATGAATTTATTGTAAAAGCTTTTGAAAATAGAGAAGTGGGTCGAGAATTTAGTTTATAAAAATAGTGTTACAATTCTGTAATTAATCTATAAAAAAGGCTCTTAACTAAAATGGTCGCATCAAAAAGAACAAATAAGCTTTCAGAATCTATTACAATGGCTATCACCGCTCTTGCAAAAGAGTTAAAAGCAGAAGGTAGAGATATTCTATCTTTTTCAGCTGGAGAACCTGATTTTGATACTCCTCAAATTATTAAAGATGAAGCTATAAAATCTATTAATGAGGGTTTTACAAAATATACAGCTGTTGATGGTATTCCTGAAGTTAAAGATGCAATTATAAATAAGCTTAAAAGAGATAATAATTTAGAGTATTCTCGAAAAGATATTATTGTAAGCAATGGTGCAAAACACTCTCTTTTTAATCTTTTTCAAGCTGTAATTAACGATGGAGATGAGGTTATTATCCCATCTCCTTATTGGGTAACATATCCTGAACTTGTCCAATATTCAGGTGGAACAGTTGTTGAAATTGAAACAACTGATAAAACAGCTTTTAAAATTACTCCAAAACAGTTGAAAAATGCGATTACAGATAAAACTAAGATGTTGATCCTAACAAGTCCGTCAAATCCAACAGGTGCAATCTATTCAAAAGATGATTTAATTGGTTTAGCAGAAGTTTTAAAAGATACAAATATTCTTATTGCTTCTGATGAGATGTATGAAAAATTAGTTTATGAATCTGAATTTATTTCAGTTGCATCTATTAGCAAAGATATGTTTCAGAGAACTGTTACAATTAATGGATTATCAAAATCTGTTGCGATGACAGGTTGGAGGTTTGGCTATTTAGCTACTCCACAAACTGATTTAATTAAAGCTATGAAAAATCTTCAAAGTCAAAGCACTTCAAATATTAATTCAATAACTCAAAAAGCTTCAATTATCGGTTTATCCCCCGAAATTGATGTTGAGATTGAAAAAATGTTAGTCGCTTTTAAAGAAAGAAGAGATTATGCAGTTAAATATCTTAATAAAATTGATGGAGTCTCTGTTTTAAAACCTGACGGAGCTTTTTATCTTTTCGCTAATATTTCAAAAGTATCAAATAACTCTTTAGAATTTGCAAAAGAACTTTTAGAATCTAAAGGTGTAGCAGTTGTTCCTGGAATTGGTTTTGGTTCAGAGGGCTATATTAGATTAAGTTTTGCAACGGACTTAAAAACTATTGAAGATGGAATCCAGCGAATTAAAGATTTTGTTGCCGAGAAAAAATCTAAATAATTAAAGATATGAGACTTGATAGAGAGCTAGGAACTCTTAACCGTGAAATTGTCGCGATTAAAGATAAATGGAAAATTGCACTGAATATATATTCAAAAAAGATAGCAATTGAAAAACTTATCACGAAAAGAAAAAGGTTAAGAGACAGTGAAGCAGTTTTAAAAATGGTTGAGAATGCAGTGGAAGTTGAAAAAGAGGAGAAGATAATATCTTCTAACTCTAATAAAGCTAAATCTTATAATCAATTTGAAGAGATTGATGAATCAATTTTTGATGCTCACAATTCTGTTCCGTTAAAACCTCAAATTGTAGAGATTATAGAAAATCTTGAAAAACTAAATGAACCGATTACAAAACCTGAAATGCCAATCCATTTTACAGTGAATTGGCTAAGGGATAGAATGAAAAATTAGAGTCCAATTATCGGGAGAGATCCCGATAGCTTAAAATCCTAATTTTTCTATCATAAATTTTTCAACTTCTTCAACTACACTTTCAAGATTCTTATCACTAATCTGAATTGTAATATCTGATTGAGATCTGTAAATATCTTTTCTACTGTCATATATCGCTCTTGCCATATCAAGATTTTGCATTAAAGGTCTTTTTTCAACCTCATCTTTATATCTACTCAATTCAGAAACCATAAAATCAAAATCTATATCTAAATATATTACAAATCCTAAATTTTGTATTTTTTTTACAGCAGTAGGAAATCCACCTCCAACAGAAATTATAGAGTTTGAAATAGATTGTTTAATAAATTGTGCAAAACTTCTCTCAATATCTCTAAAACTTTTTTCACCATTTTTCTGGAAAATATCATTAATTTTCATATCTTCACGATTTTCAATCATTGAGTCTATATCTAAAAACAGTTTATTAAATTTTTTTGAGATTGATCGTCCAACAGAAGATTTACCTGAACCCATAAAACCGATAAATATAATATTACCGTTTAAAGCATTTAACATTGTAACCAATCTCCGTTCTTGTTAATTTATATCGATAACCCTCTTTTAAAAATATTGTTACACGATAACTGCTTGAGCCTTTTTTAGCAACTTTCATCTCTCCAAAAACTCCCTTATTTATCTCAAAAGTTTGATTTGGAAATGATACATCTCTAATAAAATCTACAACAATTCTATTTGGTCGAATCAACATAAAATGTCTGCTTTTCTTATCTGTTGTGCTAATTTTAATCTTATGTTCAATAATATTAAATTCAAATTGCGAAAACCTAGGTTTCCCTAAAGATATAGTTACTCGACTATCTTTAACATTTTCACCTTTTCCACTATTAGTTCCTTCCCAAACAGATGACCCACTATAAATAGAACCTGTTGAATTTACAACCATCTTATCTTTATTATCTGATGAGGTTGTTCTAAATGATGAACTTTCAGGATTTACAGAACTAAGAGCTTTTTCTGCTTCTTTTAACTCTCTCTCTCTTCTCTCTAAATCCTTATTCATATAATGAGTAACGGCAATCTCATCTTTAACATCATCTCGAATAGGTTTCTTACTGTTAATAACTTCAGTTTTATCATAAACTACTCGGTTATTCACAATTTTAGACACCCGTTTTTTTACAGTTTTTGTAACTATTCTTTTTGTGATAACTCCATTAGATGAAATAGTTGCACTATTATATGTTCGAATAGGAGGTTTTGAGTGAAAGTTATAACTTAAATATAGTCGTTTTTTCCAATTAAAGAGTTTATCAATATCAACTTTTTTTCTACTTATTGATCCATCAATATTTTGATAAACAATCTCAATATAATTTAATATTCTTGCACTGTTTGGCAGTTTAAAAGATGCTTTTTTAAAATCATCTGGAGTTTGAATGTAGTTATTTGAAATTGGAATATCTTTCGCCTCTTTTTGAGACATGAAAGGGTTCTCCCTCGAAAGGAGAGAAATTGAAAAAATGGTAAAAAATATTAAAGTTTTATAAACCATCTCTATAACTCTCATCAGCAACTTTAAGGTTAAAATAACTTCTTTGAAGTTCTGTATTGCTATCTCTTAAATCTTTTATTTCAAGTTTTAATTCCAATTTTTCTAGCTCCAATTTTTTAGCTAAGAGATATGAGTTATCTCCAAAAAAAACGATATACCCATACCAACTTAGAAATAGAAAGAGACCAATATATAACCAAATAAGATTTTTATCAAAAAAAGATTTTCCGACACTACTCTCTTTTGTTTTACTATCTATCTCACTATATGTATCTTGTAAATCCATAATAGTTTAAAAGAGAGTAGAACCTAAAAACTCTCCATATAGGATTTCGTTTTCAATTTCCAACAATCTATTGTATTTTGCCGTTCTCTCACCTCTCGCAGTTGAACCAGTTTTAATCTCTCCAGTATTTAAAGCCACAGCAAAATCAGCAATAAAAGAATCTTCACTCTCACCACTTCGATGACTCATAACACATTTATAACCATTTCTTTGAGCAAGTCTAACAGTTTGCATAGTTTCAGAAACTGAACCAATCTGATTAGGTTTGATTAAAATTGAGTTTCCGATATTTTCAGAAATTCCTCTAGCCAAAATTGAAACATTCGTTACAAAAAGGTCATCGCCAACAAGTTGAATTTTATCACCCAATTTTTCAGTTAGAGTTTTCCAACCCGCCCAATCATCTTCACTCAAACCATCTTCAATTGAAACGATAGGATATTTCTCACAAAGGTCAGCATAATAATCTACAAGTTCAGAACTTGAAACTGTTCGATTCTCAGAATCTAATTTATA